>OASS01000008.1_pt1 | contig 232201 bp, 235 predicted proteins | sample 1475811 | NCBI WGS metagenome assembly OASS01 (sample SAMEA2579922, study PRJEB22360) | human gut metagenome | biome: human gut; feature: human-associated habitat; material: faeces | place: Denmark | collected 2008/2010 | reverse complement strand
GGTTCCTTACACCCCTATATACGTATGGAAGATGCTGAATTCCTAAATAATCCACTATTTGTTTATATTTATCGTAATTTTTTATGTGTCAAAAGAAAAAATAAATTCGCAAAGAGCTTTTTCATTCAATATGAGAATCTTCTATATGATATATTCGAGCCATGCAATAAAGCTGTTCACTCCATTCTATATCACATCATGAGTTTTTTTCAGCTTTATGGTGTTTCATAACGATTCATATTTCATTCTTCATTTGCTTGCATTTCAGATAATGTCTGCTATAATAACAAAGTTTGATTATAAAAGTAAATGGAGTGATGATATGAAAAAGAGAACAAAGGTAATAATCGGAATTGGTATCAGTCTGCTGATTCTGGTATTGGGCGGTCTTGGATTTGCCGGTAATTATTTCTATACACTGGCGATTGACGCACATAGTGATAAAAGCGTTGTATTCGGAAATGAAGAGGAGGATCCCAAAGCAGCACAGGCATCGAAGGATTCCTATAATGAAATGATGGCGCGTGATACAAAGGATGTCTGGATGAAAAATAAAGACGGCTATAAGCTGCATGCTTATGAAATCAATCAAACCGGAAATAAATGGGTCATTGTTGTTCACGGCTACATCAGCGAAGCAAAAAACATGGCAGAGGTCGCAAACCATTTTGCGGAACAGGGATATCGTGTACTGGTGCCTAATCTTCGCTCACACGGACAAAGTGAAGGCGATTCCATAGGAATGGGTGCATGGGACAGCGAGGATATTGTTGAATGGTCGAAGTATATTCTGAAGCAGGACAGCTCAGCCAGTATCGCCCTGTATGGAGTATCCATGGGAGCCAGCACGGTTATGATGGCAAGTGGTAACGAACAGCTTCCGGATGCTGTAAAGGTCGCAGTGGAAGACTGCGGCTATACAAGTGCCTGGGATGAATTTAGCTTCCAGCTGGATGATTTGTTCGGATTGCCGTCTTTTCCCGCACTGGATGCCGCAAATCTTGTGACAAAGCTTCGTGCAGGCTATGATTTAAAGGATGCGGATGCGCTAGCCGCAGTAAAAAGGAAAAAGGTCCCCATGCTGTTCATCCATGGAGATGCGGATGATTTCGTTCCAACAGATATGGTGTACCCTCTCTATAAGGCAGCTGCCGGTGAAAAAGAGCTTATGATTGTTAAGGGAGCCGGACATGGAAAGAGTAGAGAGGCCGATCCGCTGGCCTATTGGGAAAAGGTGGATACCTTCCTTGAAAAATACATATAGAGGCATAAGATTATTTCATGCAAACGGCTGAAATTGATATAAAAGGATTCCTAAAACCAGCAAAAAGTGTTATATTATTAGGGAATACAGGAGGTATTGAAAATGAGTAAAAGACCAGTAGTATTAGTGGTTATGGACGGTGTGGGAATCAGTGATTCCGAATTTGGAAATGCCGTAAAAAAAGCGTATAAACCAACATTAGACAACCTGTGGAAAAACAGCCCGCATACAGAAATCAAGGCACATGGTCTTGCTGTTGGACTTCCTACGGATGATGATATGGGGAACAGCGAGGTAGGACACAATGCACTTGGCTGCGGACAGATTTATTCTCAGGGAGCGAAGCTGGTAAATGAAAATATCGAAACAGGTGAAATCTTTAAAACAGAAACCTGGAGCGGACTTGTAAATAACTGTAAGGATGGAAAGATGCATTTCCTCGGATTGCTTTCTGATGGAAACGTGCACTCTCACATCAACCATCTGAAGGCTTTGATTAAAAAGGCTAAGGAAGATGGTGTTAAGGAAGTGCGTGTTCATGCTTTGCTGGATGGACGTGATGTTCCGGAAACAAGTGCATTAACCTATGTAGATGATATAGAAGCTTACATGTCTGAGCTGAACGATGACAGCTTCCATGCCTGCATTGCAAGCGGTGGCGGCCGTATGACCATTACCATGGACCGTTACGAAGCAAACTGGGCAATGGTTGAGCAGGGATGGCATGTGCATGTGCTTGGCGAAGGTAGAGAATTTGCGTCTGCGAAGGAAGCAATCGAAACCTATCGTGCAGAATCCGGTGTAGTTGACCAGGATCTGCCTGGATTCGTTATTGCAAAGGATGGAAAGCCGGTTGGTACGATCGAGGATGGAGACAGTGTCATTCTGTTCAACTTCCGTGGTGACCGTGCACAGGAAATCTCTCTGGCGTTTGACGGAGATGACAGCTTTGACAAGTTTGACCGTGTCAGAATGCCGAAGGTGATGTTTGCCGGAATGCTGCAGTATGATGCTGACCTGAACATCCCTCATAATTTCCTGACATACCCTCCAAAAATTAAATATACATTGACGGAAGAGCTGTGCAAGCATGGTATCCGTGAATATGCAATCAGTGAAACGCAGAAATTCGGACATGTTACGTATTTCTGGAATGGTAACCGTTCCGAAAAGCTGGATGAAAAGCTGGAAGACTATGTGGAAATCAAATCCGATGTAATTCCGTTTGAACAGCGTCCTTGGATGAAATCTGCAGAAATTACAGATGTTCTGTGTGCGGCAATCGAATCCGGAAACTATGATTTCCTGCGTACGAACTATCCAAACGGTGATATGGTTGGACATACAGGAAACTTTGAAGCTACTGTGATCGGTGTGGAGTCAGTGGATTTGCAGCTGGCCCGTGTAAAGAAGGCTGTGGATGCAGTTAACGGTATTCTGATCGTAACCGCTGATCATGGAAATGCCGATGAAATGTATGAAAAGAAGAAAAAGGAAGATGCTCCTGTAAAGGCAAAGACATCTCACACATTAAACAAGGTTCCGTTCATCATTTACGGTGCTGATGTAGAGCTGAAGCAGGATGAGCAGCTTGGATTATCCAATGTGGCAGCTACCGTAGCAGACCTGCTGGAAGTAACACCGAATGAACACTGGAATGAAAGTATTATCAAAAAATAATTGTATTGTATAACATCTGCCTAGGTATATATAATATAAAAGCCAGTCCCTTAGTTAATAAGCGGATTGGCTTTTTTTATACAGCAAGCGAGGACAGCCTGAGGTTCTGTCTGTGGATGCTGGAAGAAAACCCTCTTTAATTTACATAACAGACATAACAAACTTACCTTACTGTTCTCGCACATAGGAATGAACAGCAAGGTGCATTTTCATGCAAAGCTCTTGTGATACTGTATAGCCTGTTATACACTATGTTCTTATACTTTTAGCAGTACTGGTAAGTATAAATATGATACTATAAAAATGAAGGTGTTATCTGATAACCGAGGTGATCATAGATGAGGACAAATAAAGAAATGGTTTTAATGTATATGCAGGACATGACCATAAAAAAGGGTGAAGATTTCAAAGGCTTTACAACTCAGGAGCTGTCGGCTGATTTAAATATACAGAGAACCAATCTTTCAGCGATATTAAATGATTGTGTTAAGCAGGGTATTCTGAAAAAATCAAAGCAAAGACCTGTACTGTATAGATTAAAAGAAGGTAAAAAGGAAGAAAAGCATTTATCCTGCTTCTCAAAACTGATTGGTGTCAACGGCAGCCTGAAGAATGCTGTTCAATTAGCAAAAGCAGCTATTCTTTATCCGGAAGACGCTATGAGTACATTAATCGTCGGAGAACAGGGCACTGGCAAAACATTCTTTTCTAATCAAATGTATGAATTTGCAAAAGAAAAAAATATCATACGAAAGGAGGCTCCCCTGGTCACTGTAAATTGTAATCAGTTCATTGATAATGAAGAGGATTTTCTCTCTTCCTTATTTTCAGATAGCGGTGGCTATATTTACCAGGTAAAAGGAGGAGTTCTGTTAATCGAGCGAATTGATCTGATGTCATCCAAGGTATTGACTGCGTTCTTTGAACAGCTGAATACGTTGCTGTGCAGAGACTACATTTTGATTTGCACAATGGTAAGGAGTGTAAAAGAGGTTTTAAATGATACCTACATAAATACGTTTCCCATACGTATAGAACTGCCGGACTTAAGACAGAGACCACTCTCTGAGCGTCTGGAGTTTGTAGAAAAATTTTTCATGGATGAAGCAGAGAAGGTGAAAAAAGAAATACAAATTGACTCAGAGCTATTACGTTGCTTTTTACTTTATTTTTGTCAAAGAAATGTATTACAGCTGCAAAATGATATCAAAATCGGGTGTGCAAATGCCTATGTCCGTGATATCAATCAAAATGCGGATGTATTAAGAGTTTATATTCATGACTGTCCTTCTTACATACGGAAAGGCTTTCTATTCTATAAAGAGAATCGTGAGAAAATAGAAGCGCTGATACCGGATAATTACAGATATACCTATACGAAGAACAGAAGCAAAAAATATGAAGAGACGATTCTCAAGGTCGATCAGACCTCCATATATGACACAATTGAAAAAAAGGTTGAGGAATTGAGAAAACGCAATATAAAAGAAGATGACATTATGACGATTATCAGTTCCGGGATTGAAAATGATGTATCAACAATTAAAAATTATATAGAGACCTCAAAAATTGATCGAAATGTATTAACAAAACTAGTGGATAATCGTATCATCGATCTTGTGGATACCTTTTTCAAAGGGGCATCGACCTGCTTTAACAAGGTATACTCTATTTCCACCTTCTATGCAATGTGTCTGTATTTAACCACCTGTATTAAGAAAAAAGGATATACCCAGCATTTATCAAATGACAAGATTATAGAGGTTGTGGAAAAATACAAGGATGAATATGCATACTCTATGAGCTTTGCGTCTAGATTGGAAGAAGCGTATGGTATTCAAATTACCATGGATGAGGTTATTTTTATTACTTTCTTTCTCTGCGAGAACGAGATACAAAATAAGGAGAAGCATAAGCCTTCCCTGCTGGTTGTCATGCATGGAAATATTGCCTCTGCGATTGCAGATACGGTGAATCAAATATATAAGGAACAAATTGTCTATTCTTATGATTTATCACTGGAAAAAGAAATGAAGCAGGCATATGAGGAATTGAAGAACCTATGCAAAATGATTGATAACGGTACAGGTATTATGATTATTTATGATATGGGGTCTGTGAAGGTTATGATTGATTCTATTATTCATGAAACAGGGATACGTATCAGGAAGCTTGAAATACCGATAACACTGATCACACTAAACTGTGCATTGAAGCTGAGTACATCGAATAATTTGGATATCACTTATGATGATATTTTGACAAACGGGTTTGATATCGGCATGTGGGAGAAAGAAACTAATGTGAAGGAAAAGCATAAAGCTATCATTACCTTGTGTATGACGGGGAAGGGGTCAGCTGTTCAAATTAAGCAATACCTGGAAAAGAATCTGGATACGAGTGATATCTTTATATTAGCTTTGGCTACCAGCAACCGGAATTTACTGATAAATGAGATCAGTAAAATCAAGGAGGATCATGAAATACTGTGTGTAGTCGGTACATACGATCCACGATTATTTGATATACCTTATATATCCATCACGAAGCTTTTTGATACACCCGTAGATAAGCTGCCGATGATTTTGGCATTGGAAGATTTAGAAGAAAAAGATAGTGTTGATTTTGATGCAATGTATGAGTATTTACAGGAGCAGCTGGAGCATATCGATATCACGATATTGAAAAAAACGGTACCGGATATTATAAAGAATATCAAGAAAATCGTTCCGGATTTTACCATCAATGAAGAGGTAGGCCTTTTTATGCATGTGGCATGCTCGATAAATCGAATAAAATCCGGAGAGGGATTTTTAAAAAATATTCATAAGGAAGGTATTTTGCTTCACAATAAGAAGCTTTACCACAGCTTAAAAGACATTTTGGCAGAGCTGGAGGCAGCAATGAACTTTACATTCAATGATGACGAGCTTGCCACGATTATTGAAATTATAAAATAAGATGAAGATTTATTTGTGTATATAAGCTTATACATTGTGATTTTGCACGCAAAGAAGAAAAAATACAGATTGTATGATTTTCTTCTTTTTTATCCATACGGAATGCAGCTTTATTCAGCAAAGAATCAGCATAGTGTATATTTTGATTCAATAGTGTATAAATCCTTGAAAATCATATAATTTCAGTAGATTGACGCAGGTTTATACACAGGGTATAGTAGTGCCGTAGACAAAACGAGCTCAATTGTATACGAACAAGGAAAGGAAGAACGTGTTAATGGATATGGAAACAATAGCAATGCAGATCATTGCGAGTGCCGGTGATGGGAAAGCATTGGCGTTCGAGGCTTTGGAAGAAGCGAAGGCAGGAAATTTTGAGAAAGCAAGAACACTTCTGAAGGAAAGTGAGCAGGCTTCTCTGGGGGCACACAAGGCGCAGACAGGTCTGCTGGTACAGGAAGCAAACGGAAAAAAAGCAGACATTGATGTGCTGCTCATCCATTCTCAGGATCATCTCATGACCGGTATCATAGCCTTTGAATTGATTCGCGAGATGATTACAATGTATGAACAGATCTATGATTTGAAAATTATGATAGGAGAAAGAAAATGAAAATATTACTGGTATGTGCGGGCGGACTTTCATCAAGCATCGTTATGAAAAAGGTTCGAAAATATGGGGAAGAAATCGGTGAGGATATCGTGATTGAAGCTGTCGGTGTCGCAGATTGTGAAGAGGAAGCACAAAAGGGATATGACTGTGTATTAACTGCACCGCAGGTTAGAAATCGATTTAAAGAATTACAGAAGATGGTATCCATTCCGATTGAAGCGATGGCACCACAGGATTATGCGATTGGAAATGCAAAGAATATTGTGGCATTGGCAAAAAAAATCAGTGCAGGAAAGGAGTAATGACATGAATGTGCTTGAAAGATTTGCGGAATCGAGATTCATGAAATATTTAGAAAGTATAAGCATGAAGTTATCCGGATCTCCTGCGTTCAGTGCCATCAGTAATGGTATGGGGGGAACCATGGGTCTGGTTATGATTGGAGCGATTGTTCAGATTATCTGTGTCGTTGGAACAACCTTTCTGGGGCTGGACGCAACGGGAAAATTGTATCAGACGTTGTACCGCCCCTATCAGTGGACCATGGGAGCAATGGCATTGTATATGGCGTTCAATATGGCTTACACATATGCGAAGAATCTTAAGCTGAATGGAGTACAAAGCGGATTTACTTCCCTGATTTGTTATTTTCTGGTAAGTTGTCCACTCATGAGTGTGCAGGTTGGGGAAACTGCGATGACCGTCGTTAACTTTGATAATTTTGGCGCAACCGGACTGTTTACAGCAATCATCATTGCCATGACTACAGTACGTGTTACGAAGTTTGTGACAGATCATCACTGGATCATCAGAATGCCGGATGTGGTACCGGAAGGTATCCTGAACAGCTTTAACAGCATTATACCGACTGCAGTGAATGTTATTATCTGGTATGGTCTTGCAGTGATTCTGGATACGGTGACACAGGGGGCTTTGACGCTTTCCGGAGCCATTACCTATGCATTGTCTATCCCTGTTTCCTTCATGATTTCCACACCGGGCATGTTTGTTATTCTGGCACTGATGCAGTTCTTCTGGTTCTTTGGTATTCACGGAACCTCTGTTATCTTTACAGCGCTAATGGTTCCCATGATGACAGCGTATATGTCCAATGCGGATCTGATGGCAGCAGGACAGCCGCTTGTTTTCCATCCTGTATTCCTGTTCGGTGCGGTATCAATTATGGGTGGTACAGGGAATACACTTCCATTATGCCTGTTGGGACTAAAATCGAAATCCGAACAGATTAGAGCAATATCAAAGGCTTCCTTTATTCCTGGCTGTTTCAATATCAATGAGCCTGTAATTTTCGGTTTCCCAATTATGTACAATCCGATTCTGTTTATACCATTCTTATTGAATCCGCTTATTATAGCCGGATTGAATTTAATCCTATGGAAATTGGAAATCGTTGCCCTTCCTTCGGTATTGATTATGACCACACTGCCTGTCTTAATGTCAAACTTTATGGGTACTCTTGATTGGAAAAATGTCGTGTTTGCGATTCTCTGTTTCCCTTTACTGACAATCATCTGGTATCCGTTCTTCAAAATTTATGAAAAGCAGTGTATTGAAAAGGAAAAAGCAGAAGCTCTGGAAGCACAGGAGGTTTAGCTATGGCGTTTCCGGAAGGATTTTTATGGGGCGGCAGCTCTTCCAGTGCGCAGGTAGAGGGCGGTTATGATTGTGATGGACGCGGACTTTCTATCTGGGATGTCAAGCAACTGAATGAAGGAACCTGTTCCTTTCATTACGCTTCCGATTTCTATCATCATTGGAAAGAGGATATTGCACTTATGGCGGAAATGGGATTCAAAGCATACAGGATGTCCATTTCCTGGAGCCGTATCCTGCCTGATGGTGAAAATGAGATAAATCAAAAAGGAATAGATTTTTATAAAGCGGTATTTGCTGAATGTCGTAAATACGACATAGAACCCATTGTTACCATCTTTCATTTTGATTTACCGCTTGCTTTGGAAAAGAAATACGGGAATTGGAATAACCGCAGGATGATGGATGCCTATGTTGCCTACTGCAGAGTGCTGTTTTCGGAATTCAAAAAGGATGTTACATATTGGCTGACGTACAATGAACAGAATATGCTGATATTCTTTGGGGCCGTGGATATGACTGGCGGCAGCGGCAGGGTGCAGAATTTAGATGCATTATATAATCAGGCTCATGTGCAGCTGGTCGCACAGGCAAAGGCAATTCATCTTTGTCATGAGCTGTGTCCGGATGCGAAAATCGGACCGGCACCGAATATTACAACATCCTATCCGAAATCGTGCAATCCAATCGATTATATCGCCGCAATGAATATGGATGATCTGAGAAATAATTTTTACCTGGATGCGCTGGTATTCGGGAAATATCCGGAAAGTGTCAATCACTACTTTGAATTAAATGACATTCAGATACGTGCAGAGGAAGGCGATTTTGAATGCATGAGAACCTGCCATCCGGATTTTATCGGCTTCAATTGCTATGGTAATGATACAACGGAATATCTGCCGTACTTTGAAATTGACTATGAAGCTATGCTGCATGCGGATAACAGAGAAGTAAGCTATTTGATGAAGCTGATGGATAAGCCGGGTATCGGGCGTGCTGTGCAAAATGAATATTTTATGAAGTCGGAAGCTGACGGACACAGCTTTGATCCCTATTGTATCCGCATAACCGCTAGAAGACTGACGCAGCGTTATCACCTTCCTGTGTTGATTACGGAAAACGGCTATGGAAGAGAAGATACACTGGAAGCGGACGGATCAATTCACGATTCCTATCGCATTGAGCATTTACGGGAAACAATTCGTCAAATGCGTATCGGCATCGAGGAAGGTGCAGATATCATGGGCTATTGTCCATGGTCTGCGATTGATCTGGTTTCAACAAGAGAAGGAATTTCAAAACGCTATGGCTTCGTTTATGTAGATCGTAATGAGGATGATAATGCCGCAAAAACAGCAGAGATGAAACGTTATCGAAAGGACAGCTTCTACTGGTATCAACAGGTGATAGCGTCCAATGGCGCAAAGCTAGAGGAATGAAAGGATGATAAAACGTTATGAATAACTTTCCAAAGAATTTTTTATGGGGCGGTGCAACTGCTGCCAATCAATGCGAGGGGGGATGGAATGCGGGAGGACGTGGACCTGCAAGAACCGATATCACGACAGCAGGTACGGCTGATACGGCGAGAATGCTGACCTATCGCATGCCGGATGGAACGACGGGTGCTGTTTCTCAGTTTGAAGGTATTCCTGAGGGAGGAAAAGGTGCAGTTCTGGATGGCTATTATTATCCCAATCAGGAGGGGATAGATTTCTACCATCGCTACAAAGAGGATATTGCATTGTTTGCTGAAATGGGCTTTAAAATGTTTCGGATGTCAATTTCCTGGTCAAGGATCTTTCCGCAGGGAATTGAACATGAACCAAATCAGGATGGCTTGGATTTCTACAGAAACGTGTTCATGGAATTGAAGAAATATCATATTGAACCCTTAGTAACGATTTCACATTATGATACACCGCTTTACTTGGAAGAGGAGGAAGGCGGCTGGAATGAACGCAAAATGATTGCTTATTTTGATCGCTATACAGAAGTCATTTTTAAGGAATATAAGGGGTTGGTTAAATACTGGCTTACATTTAATGAAATCAATTGTCTGATTATGATGAAAGACTGGATGCCGAATGCAACCAGAGAAATGGTATCCTCTTATTATCAGCAGCTGCACTATCAGTTCGTCGCAAGTGCAAGAGCTGTGCAAAGAGCGCACGAGACTGACCCGGATTATCAGGTGGGATGTATGCTGGCAGGGATGTGTAATTATCCGTTGACCTGCGATCCGAAGGATATCCTGAAAACACAAAAAAAGATGCAGGATGCGTTTTATTATTGCGGTGATGTTATGGTACGGGGGAAATATCCGGCCTATGCAAAACGTATATGGAAAGAAGACTATGTCGAACTTGATTGTACATTGAAGGATATGCAGCAGCTGGAAAAGGGAACCGTTGATTTCTTTACCTTTTCCTATTATGGAACAAGCTGTGTAACGACGCATGAGGGCGTAGAAAAGGATGGGGCAGGCAATCTCAGCCTCGGTGTAAAAAATAAGTATATTCAATATACTGACTGGGGTTGGGGAATGGATCCGGACGGCTTACAGTATTTCCTCAATGATATTTATGACCGTTATGAAATTCCTGTTATGGTTGTAGAAAATGGCTTAGGGGCAATTGACACGCTGGAGGAGGATGGAAGTATCCATGATCCGTATCGCATAGACTATTTGCGCGAGCATATCAGAGCTATGCATGCAGCACTGAAGGATGGCGTGGATTTGAGAGGCTATACTCCATGGGGGTGTATTGATTTGATTAGTGCTTCCACAGGTGAAATGAAGAAACGCTATGGGTTTATCTATGTAAATCTGGATAACGAAGGAAATGGTACTAAGAATCGATACAAGAAGGACTCCTTCTACTGGTACAAAAAAGTGATAGCATCCAACGGTGAGGATTTGGAATAGCAACGAATCTTTCAGCTTGAAGTAGGATTAAAAGACCTGTTTATAAAGAACGATATGCGTTTACTATAAACAGGTCTTTTCATATGTATTCCTCCAAAATCGACAAAAAGGAAAAACTACCTCATTTATATTCCCCATATTTTTTTGAGGGAATAAAGGGTTCATGGTATTCTTAACTTGTAAATAAGGAGGGATATGATTGTATACAGCAGGAATTGATATCGGAGGAACAAATACAAGAATCGCACTGATTGATGAAGCATATGAGATTATTCAAAGAATACAGTTTCCTACAGATGTAAATAATCCACAGGCAACACTTCAAAAAATTCAGGAGACGGTGCAGAGCTTTTCCGTAGCTATCGCAGGAGTCGGTTTATCCTGTCCGGGTCCATTGGATTTGAAGCAGGGAATTATTCTGGACACTCCCAATTTAAAAGGAGGCTGGCATGGTCTTGCGGTAAGCAAAGAGCTGAGTGCACGTTTAAAGGTACCGGTTTTTCTGGAAAATGATGCAAATCTCGCATGTCTTGCGGAAGCTGTTCTGGGTCAGGGGAAAGACTACTCCTATGTGCAGTTTCTGACCATTTCCACAGGACTTGGGTCAGGACTTGTCATTGATAAAAAGATCTATCAGGGAGCGCATGGCTTTGCACATGAAATCGCGAATATTCCGTTATGGAGAAACGGTCCCAGCCATGGTTCCATTTATCCCGGCGGTGTGGAAGCTATCTGCAGCGGTACAGCGATTACAACACGCGCAAAAAAAGCCGGTTTGGATGTTGAGCATGCCGGCGATGTATATTCACTTGCCTGTTCGCAAAATCAGACAGCGATTGACATTATGGAGGATGCCAAGGAATATCTTGCAAATACGATTGCCATAATCTATGCGTTTGTCGATCCGGAAATCGTCATTCTTGGCGGCAGTGTCGCAATCAAGATACCGGGGTTTGTAGAGGATGTGGAACAGAGAGTGAAAACAAAGGTGTATCCGAATATTCAGCCGTTGGTGAAGGTTGTGAAAACAAACCTGAGTGAAGACAGCGGATTGCTCGGAGCAGCCTGTCTTGCGTTTCTTCAAGTGTAGAAACTGCAGATACAGGAGGTGTCTATGAAGTCTGAAAAAGAAAATTACTATATTAAGGAAATACTGAAGATACTGGTACAGGGCGATATCGTCGCAACAGGTAAAATAGCTTCCATGATTGCTCTTTCGGAAAAGGCAACCAGAAATAAGCTGGAGCACCTGCAAAACTATTTACAGGAGAATCAGCTAGGCTCCATTGAAAAGAAGCCGCGTGTCGGAATCTGGCTGAATATGGACGAGCAGCAGAAGGAAAAAATGCTGCGGCTGCTGGATGGTGCCGAGCACTTCAGTGTAGGCTATGATGCTACACAGCGGGTAAGAGAAACACTGCAGATATTCTTTCGTATGATGCCCAGAGAAACCATCACAACACAGAAGCTGGCAGAGGAGCTGTATCTCAGTCCGCCAACCGTATTGAAGGTGATGAAGGACTGTGAAAAATGGCTTGCTCCGTATGGCATTGAAATCAACAACGAACGAAGCCGCGGCTGTTCACTGAAATATGATGAAACAAGCTATCGAATCGCATTAAAGGACTATATCATGCTGGATCATGATCTGGATGAAACACGCAGACAGACACAGGACTTTTTCTCCAATATCGATATCGATTTAATAAAGAAAGCGATTATTGAAACGGAGAACGAATGGAATTATCGTTTCACAGATACTTCCTTTTACGAAATACTCATTTACTGCTGTCTGGCATATCAGCGTAAGGATTTCAGTACACCGCTTCGCATCGCACAGGAGGATCAGGAAATCCTGGAACGCTACAACGAATATCCGTTTACCATCGCTATCTTCAAAAAGCTGCATGAGAAGATGCATGTGATCTTCTCCAACGAGGATGTCATGTTTCTGGCAACGCAGATTTTATGCTCGAAATTCATCGGCATCAACAATGCTGTGGATATGATTTCCAATATCTCAAAATATGATCAGAAAATACTGAATTTTATTGATGAGATGCTGGTTACGATCGGAAATATTCTGGAAGTGGATCTGACAAATGACAGCAAGCTGCGGGAAAGTCTCATCTTCCATATGCGACCAACCATATTCCGTCTGCGTTACGGCTCTCCACAAAGCAATTCGCTTGTGAATTTCATCAAAACCGAATACAAGACGGTCTTCCGTGCGGCCTGGTCGATATCCATGATGTTTGAGAACACCTTCGGTCTGCAGATTACAGAGGATGAGCTCGGCTATATCGTGCTGTATATACAATCAGCATTGGAAAGACGAAATCAGCGCTACAGTGCCATTCTGCTTGCGGAAAGCAATCTGGGACACGCACAGCTGCTAAGCGAGCGGATTCGCAAAACCGTGCCGGAAATCAGCAGTCTGAAGGTTATCAGTCATCATGATTTCAAGCTGTATGAGCATCCGGATGAGGATATCATCATAAGCTCCAAGCTGTTAAAGGAAACAGACAGACGCATTATCGTCATACCGAACCTGTTAAGTGACACGGGGATCGGGATGCTTCGCAGCTTCATGGATAATCTGAATCTTCGGGTATCGGAGGAAATCAATCCCTTTGAGCCGATCTGCTTTCAGCTGTTCTCTCCTGAGCTGATGTTCATCAATACATCATTTGATACGAAGGAAGAGCTGTTGAAGTACATGTGTGAGCGCATGGAGCTGAAGGGCTATGTGACAGGAAAATTCTATGATTCCGTCATGGAGCGGGAAAAAGCGACAACGACGAGTATCGGAAACCGTGTGGCACTTCCCCATGGAGCCATGAGTGAAGTGAATGAATCCCATGTCGCGATTGCAGTATTACCGGAACCGATTGTCTGGGATGATGACCGGGTGGATGTGATCTTCCTGCTGGGCTTTAAAATGTCCACACATGAGGAAATCCGAAGAATACAGTCATTCTATAAGCAGTATATATCGCTGATAGAGACAGATGAAAAGGTGAAAATCATACGCAGTAAAAAATCGAATCTGGAGCTGTATCGCTATCTGATACAGTAGTCGACAGAAGTATACGCGATAAACATGAAGATTTGCAATGTTATATCATAAAAAAATACGAGGAGGAACATGATATGCAACTAATAGATGTATTGGATGAGAGAATCATCGACTTAAACGCAGAGGCGGCAAATAAGGAAGAGGTATTAACATTACTCGCAGGAAAGCTGAAGGATGCAGGCTATATCGCAGATGTGGAGGCCTTCAAGAAGGATATCTATCTGCGCGAGAGTGAAGGAACAACAGGAATCGGCAATTATATCGCTATTCCGCACGGAAAAAGTGATTCTGTGACACAGGTCGGTATCGCAATCGCTAAGCTGAAGCATGAAATTGAATGGGAGACACTGGATGATAAGGGCGTCCGTCTGGTTTTCCTGTTTGCCGTAAGCAATGATCATGAGTATGCACGCAACCACATGCTGCTGCTGGCGGATATTGCCAGAAAGCTGGGGAATGATGAGGCAGTCGAACGTCTGCTGCAGGTAGAGAATGTAGAAGAATTAAAGGAGATATTTGCGGGAAAATAAAAAGTACCACATTTATCTTCCCATCTGTTTCAAAGGAAAGAAAAAAAGGGCAGTATTAAAAATACCACAATGAATCGGAAGGAATGTCGGAAACATTTTATAATATAGACAGTTAAAGAAAGGAGGACGTACAAATGAATATCGTTGCAGTTGCAGCTTGTACATCCGGAATCGCTCATACGTATATCGCAAAAGAAAAGCTCATTCGAGCTGCGGAAGGTATGGGACACACAATCCATGTGGAAACACAGGGAACGATCGGTACTGAGGATGAATTAACAGCGGAACAGATCAAAGCCGCAGATGTTGTCATTCTTGCCATTGACATCGCCATTACAGGTACGGAGCGCTTTGAGGGGAAAAAGACAGTAAAGGTTCCTACCAATGTGTGTGTGAAGGCACCGAAGCAGCTGATTCAAAAAATTGAAGCAGAATTAAACAAATAAAGAAAGAGAGGAAAAAGGATTATGAAAAAATTTGGTGCTGAGCTGAAACGCCATGCCCTCACCGCCATCTCCTATATGCTGCCGCTGGTAGTTGCTTCCGGTCTGCTGATCGCTATCGGAAATCTGATGGGTGGAGAGGTAGTTACAGATTTAAGCAAGATGACGATTCCTAGTGCATTGACATCACTCGGTGTATTGGGAATGGGTCTTCTTCCATCATTTATCGCAGGTTATATTTCTTATTCAATCGCAGATCGTCCGGGTATTGCTCCAGGTTTCCTGATGGGGCAGATTGCTTCCTTCCTGGGTGCCGGCTTCCTGGGCGGTATGGTCGGAGGTTACATTGTCGGTTATATCGCATTGTTCATCAGAAAGCATCTGAAGGTTCCACACTGGGCAGAGGCACTGATGCCGATGATGATCATTCCAACATTATCTTCCATCATTGCAGGATTACTGATGTACTTTGTAATCGGTACACCAATCGTATGGTTAACAGAAGGTCTGACAAACTTCATCACAGGTTTGGATCAGAGCTCCAAGGTTCTGTACGGCTTTATCATCGGTGCCCTTGGATGTCTGGACTTCGGCGGTCCGATCAGCAAGGTTCCAAATCTTATTTGCGACGGGTTACTGCTGGAAGGAATTCTGGAGCCGGAAGCAATCAAGGTGCTTGCAGCCATGGTTCCGCCACTTGGAATCACCTTATCCCTTGTTATCTCTAAATTCATCAAAAAACGCATCTATACATCGACTGAGGTTGAAAACATCAAGGTTGCCTTCCCAATGGGACTGTGCATGATTTCCGAGGGTGTTATCCCGATTGCTATGAATGACCTGATTCGTACGGTCATCTGTACCTCCATCGGCTGTGGTGTGACAGGCGCTATCAGCTTTACTCTGGGTGTGGGAAGTGCCGTGCCATCCGGCGGTGTCTTCGTTATCCCGGCCATGACCAATCCATTCGCAGCCCTGCTCGCACTGCTGGCCGGTACGTGTGTGACAGCTGTTCTGCTGGTACTTATCAAAAAGAAGAGAACAGACGCTGATGAAGTTCAGGTGGAAGAGGTCGAAGAGGAAATGGATCTTTCCGGCATCACATTCTCATAAAAAGAAAGAGGGATCGCAATGTATGTATCAATGAAAGGCATGCTGCAAAGAGCCAACGAAGGAAATTATGCAGTCATGGCAATCAACTGCTTTAATATAGAAACAGCAAGAGCTGTCATAAGTGCAGCGCAGGATTTAAGAGCTCCCATCATTGTGAATATCGTTCAGGAGCATATGGTGAATCACTGTGACAGCGAGCTGATTGCACCGATCGTAAAGCTGCTGGCACAGCGGGCCAGTGTTGAAGTTGCATTAAATTTCGACCATGGGGAAGAAATCGGATATTTGAAAAAAGCACTTCATGACGGATATTCCAGTGTCATGGTGGACGCCTCCCGCTATGATCTGGAAGGCAACATCAAAATGACAAAGGAAATTGTAGAATTTGCCAGACAGTTTGATGCATCTGTTGAAGGGGAAATCGGATGCATGGGTGGTAGTGAAGGCGGCAATTATACAAATGATGCCATGAAGACAGACCCGCAGCAGGCATTGCGCTTTGCGAAGGAAACCGGCATTGACGCGCTGGCAATCTCCTTTGGCTCCTCTCATGGCAACTATCCGGAAGGCTATGTTCCAGAATTTGACTTTGAACGTCTAAAGGAAATCAAGGAGCTTACCAAAATGCCGCTGGTTCTGCATGGAGGTTCCGGCTCCGGGGATAAAAACATAGAAAATTGTGTAAAATACGGTATTAACAAAATCAATGTCGGCTGTGATTTCATGAATGCCAATGTTGACAGTATCAAAAAGCATCTGGAAAAAGATCCGAACATCAATTACTGGGTCATGATGCATCAGGTTGAAATTGATAGTCGCGAGATTATCAGGCATTACATCAGATTATCAAAATCGGAAGGAAAATCCCTGTAAGGGAAGAAGGAGCTAAACTTATGTTAATGAATATGAAGGATTTACTTGCAGTTGCACAGAAAAATCATTTTGCAATACCTGCATTCAACATCGGAAGCGATCAGCTGTTAAAGGTTGTTATGAAAAAAGTAAAGGAATTAAATTCACCGGTTATTCTGGAAATGAGTCCGGATGAATTTAACTTTGTAGGAGATGCACAAATTCAGGCTATGATTTATGAAGCAGCACAGACCGATGTGCCTGTATGTATCCATCTGGATCACGGGGATTCCTATGAAACAGCAGTACGCGCCATCCGTGCAGGTATGACATCTGTTATGATTGATGCATCCACACTGCCTTATGAGGAAAATGTTGCAGTTACGAAAAAAGTAGTGGAAACCGCACATATCGCCAATGTATCCGTTGAGTCAGAATTAGGAACCATCGGTACAACCGGTAATTCAATTGAGGGCGGAACACAGGGGGTTATCTATACGGTTCCTGAAGAAGCAAAGCAGTTCATTGAGGACACAGGAATTGATACCTTTGCCGTAGCTATCGGTACAGCTCACGGAATTTATCCAAAGGATATGAAACCGGAGCTGCGTATTGATATTCTGAAAGACATTACCAGCAAGGTGGATGTACCACTGGTACTGCACGGCGGATCCAGCAATAAAGACGAAGAGATTGCAGCAGCAGTTGATAATGGCATTTGTAAAATCAATATCTCCAGTGATATCAAGGTTGCATTCTATACACAGTGCCGCAAGACTCTGAATGAAAATCCAGGTTATCGTGAACCTCTGGAAATCTATCCGGAAGCAATGGAAGCATGTGGAAAAGTCGTTGAGGAAAAGATTCGTCTGTTCAAATCGAATGACAAAGTGAAATATTACTACTAAGATCAAAAATAATTTCTTATAAAGATGAAAAGGGATTGGTTCAAGCGATGGAACCAGTCCTTTTCATATAATAAAGCAACAGGAAAGAGAATGGTGATGACAGGACTCTTTCCTGGGTATACTTGAAAAGGTGCTTTTCATACGGATTTTTTATATTTGAAAAAAGAAGAAATTAGTGTTATTATGAAGTTGAACTTAAAATATGTACGAAATGAGGTGACTGTTCATGTTGAAAAGGGCTATAAAACCACATGTAGTAAAAGCTTTGGATATGTATCCTGTTGTAATTTTAACCGGATCAAGGCAGGTGGGGAAATCTACACTTGCTTATGAGTTCGTGAAAGAAAAGGGCTTTGCGTACGTGTCACTTGATAATATTGATCAAAGAAAGCTTGCAATTTCTGATCCTAAGTATTTCCTACAGCAGTTTGACACGCCGCTGATCATAGATGAAGTGCAGTATGCTCCGGTTTTATTTGAAGTGATAGAAGAAATTGTAAACAGAAAGAGACTGGAAACTGGTAATGCCAATGGAATGTATCTGTTAACAGGGTCACAGGCGTTTCATTTAATGAAAAATGTAACACAGTCCCTTGCAGGAAGAGCCAGTGTTATTCAAATGGTGCCACTGGGGCTGGATGAAATTCTGGGTAGAGAAACCATACCGTTTGTACCTTCAAAAGATCGCATAGCAATGTATCAGAATAGTATAAAAATAAGTGTAAAAGATGTATTTGAACTGATTACAAAGGGTATGTATCCGGAATTATATCGGACAGATCAAGCGGTGCCTGACTATTATGAGAATTATGTGAATACGTACATTGACAGAGATATCAGTGAACTGATACACCTAAAGGATAAGCTGAAATTTCATGATTTCCTTCAATATCTTGCTGCTCTTACAGGTCAGCAGATCAATGCTTCTGACCTGAGCAGAAAACTGCAAGTAAGCAGTAACACGATACAGCATTGGCTTTCTATATTGGAATCTACCGGTTTGATATATTTTCTACAACCGTATAATGATATATCCATAACGAAGCGTGTTGTAAAATCAAGTAAGGTGTATTTCAGTGACACAGGTCTTGCAGCATACCTGATAAAGATGAATTATCCCGAAACTCTGCGTATTTCCAATTTATCCGGTGCTTTTTTTGAAACATTTGTAGTGAATGAAATAAGAAAAACCTTTTTAAATAATAAGGAGCCGTTTCATGCATATTATTATCGGGATAGTAAACAAAATGAAATTGACCTTGTCCTTCTTTATAAAGGAAGGCTTTCACTCATAGAAATAAAACAGGGTGTTTCTTTTCAAGCAAGTGATGCAAAGGGATTTGATCAGTTGAAATCGTCGCTATATCAGATTGAAAATCGTATTATTCTGTGTAATACTCTGGAGAATTATCCTATCAATAGGGATGTTCAAGCGGTTGCTTTAAACAGCATATAAGCCTGTTGATTATAGATTAAGTATGATAAGACTTTCACCTGTGATAATCGAACCAGAAGTGAATATAAGGATATGAACAGATTACCTACAAGAATAAAAGCACGCGGGAACTCCAAAGAGTCAAGGCGTGCTTTTCTCATAAATATCATTTGCATGAACAGGTTTTCGTTTAGGAATGCGGTGTATTTTGCTGAAATTGGTACAGCACAACAGCAAGCTTCAGCGGCACATAATCATGAAGGCTTCTCGGATCCAGACCGGTCTGCTTGCGTATTTGCAGAAGCTTATACTGAAAGGAGTTCCGATGCATATTGCAGGCTTTTGCACAATGAAGAATGCTGCCGTTATGCTCCTCGTACAGGGATAAAACCATCATGATTTCCGCAATTCGCTCAGCACTGCAATCCTTGAATAGATGCTTCAGGAAATATGCTCTCTCCAACTCATCGATATGCGGCAGCAGCATACCGACCCCGATATCCTCATAAGAGGAAACCCTGTGTCCGCTGATCCGGCTGCCCCAGAGAGCAGCTGTTTTTGCTCTGCTATACGAAAGCGGCAAATCGCTGATTTTCTCAGTCACAGTGCCGATTCCCCAGAAAATCGCATGCGGACATATTTCCCGGATACTGCCAATCCACTGCTGGATATACATCCTGTTCTGTGCAGGGATAATGAAAATCAGCTCCTGCACATACAACGCCTTTTTCTCAATATAGGTGGAAAAGGGAACAGCCTCCAGCAGACGGTGTATACGGTCGATCTGCTCATCCTTCAGCTGTCCGTCAATCTTTGCACATACAATCAGTCTTGGACTCCTTTGTGTCAGATTGTCATTTTGAAATAAGGATTCATTCTCAAAATTCCCGCTCAGCACCCGCTCAATCAGAATCCTGTCACTGGAACGCTTCTGATGACGGATGTCACGATAATATGCATCCTTGACAAGAATCTGTGTCATCTTCTGCAGGATTTTCGCATAGCCGATAACATCCTGTTCCTCACCTGTAATGCCAATCACACCGATAATTTCATCATCAAAGAATACCGGCATATTGATTCCCTTACGTGCACCGTAATATTGTGTATCGTTTTGCACGCTCAGCTGCTCGCGGTTTCGAATAACACTGAGCGCGCCGGTATGCAGACGATGCATACGCTTTGGATCTGTGCTGGCGATAATCAGACCGTCTGCATTTATGAAATTGATTTCCTCAGGGATGACTTCATGGATATTATCAACGATAATCTTTGCTAGCTCTTCAGAAATTTTCATAGGCTCTCCTGTTCTATATTACAAAAATATATAACAAAATCATAGTTATATTTGTATTATAACACATATGATTATTCCTATCTGCATATTAGAATTATATTGTAAGGGGAAAGGAGATGAACATGAACGTTCTAATAGCGATGGATTCATTCAAGGGTGCGCTGTCCTCTGAACGAGCAGGAAAGGCTCTGGAAAGAGGAATTTTGCGGACAGGCGGCCATCAGACGACGGTTTGCAGTGTAGCGGATGGAGGAGAGGGCAGTGTCCATGCACTGGCAGCCTGTGTAAAGGGGGAATACAGGACTTGGCAATGCCGGGATGCCTTTCATCAACAAATAACCGTGCGCACACTGCTGTTTGAAGAGGGGGAAAGCCTGTGCTGTGCTGTGGAGGCTGCGGATATCTTCGGGCTGCATAACTGCGAGGTTTCCAGTGCCACTGCTGCCACTGCATCAACCTATGGACTTGGTGAGCTTCTTAATCAGCTGCACGGCCATGCCATTCACAAGGTACTGCTGTTTCTCGGCGGAACAATCACAACCGATGGTGGTCTTGGTGTCCTACAGGGACTGGGCATCAGGCTGTATGACCAAATGGGAAATGTGCTGCCTGACGATTGCAATCCACTGTTTGCTTTTGATCACTGGGATGAAGAAGCCTTTCAGACCGTAAGAAAGAAGCTCGGTGATATGAAGCTTCTTGTAGGCTGTGATGTTTGTGCACCACTGTATGGAAAAGAGGGCTGTGTGCTTACCTATTCTGCACAGAAGGGGGCAAATGCCATGCAGATGCACAAGCTGGAACAGCAGCTTCAACTACTGGAGCAGCGAAGCGCAAGAAATCTTATGCAGGAAGGCTGCGGTGCAGGTGGCGGCTGTGCTGCAGGGCTGCACATACTCGGTGCGGAATTAACCTTTGGCTATGAGCTGATCAACCGTTATGTCCGTCTGGAGCAAAAACTGCATACAGCAGATCTGGTGATTACGGGAGAGGGACAGATGAATCATCAGACCCTGCAGGGAAAGCTTCCGATACGTATTGCGCAGGCAGCGAGGAAGGAAGGCATTCCTGTGCTTGCCGTATGCGGGCAGAGGGAAGTGGATTGTGCAGCACTTACTGCATATTTCCAAGGTATTTTCACCATACAGCAGGGAATCTATCCACTCTATGAGGCACTGGCACATACAGAGGAATACCTGGAGGAAACCGGTTACCAGCTGATGCGTCTGATTACCATGGCAGCAGGGATATCGCACACAGTGTTAAAGAATCAAAAAGTAACGATAGCAGAAGAGCTCTGCAGGAAAGGAAAAACAATATGATAAATCAGTTAAGAAAGAAATTAATGGAAAAAGAAGTTATCGTCGCAACCCGTATCGATTTTACATGGCCGCAGCTTATTGAAATCATCGGCAGCAACGAGCTGTATGATTATGTAGAATTCCTGGCGGAATATGCCCCATTTGACCATTACGACCTGGAGAACATGGCACGCGCAGCAGAGCTGCACAATATTTCCATGATTATAAAGCCGGACTATCACAATCGTATATATGTGGCGCAAAAGGCTATGGCATCCGGTTTTGAGGGAATCCTGTTCACCGATCATACAACAGCGGCAGAGGTGAGAGAGACCATCCGGCAAATTACACCGGCTACACCGGATGGAGGCGCTCTTGGCTTTGTGAACAGACGCTGGATACGCAATGCCAATCTGTCCAGTCAGATGGATTACGCACGGGATGTTTGTGATATCGTTAAGGGCTTTATGATAGAAAAGGTTGAGGCAGTACACAATCTGGAAGAGATTTGTCAGGTGGAGGAGGTCGATTTCCTGCAGTTCGGTCCTGCTGATTTCTCCATGAATTCCGGGTTTGATAAAAGCGCACATCCGGATGAGGTCAAAGAGGTTGAAAAATATGTAATCGAAACAGCACTTCGATATGGAAAACGCATCCGTGTAGAAATACGGAATGCGGCGGATGCGGCCTATTATTATGAGCTTGGCGTTCGTGATTTTGCACTGGGAACAGATTTGCGTATCCTTAAGGATTTCTATAAAAATGAAGGAGATCAGCTAAAGGAAATCATCATGGGCTGACAGCCGTGCTCTTTTATGAGCAACTAAGAACATAGAGCGAGTACATAGAACCATTGTCAGATGGAAACCAGGAAATGCAACAATTAAAAAAATACTGTGAGGAGGAATGAACTTATTATGCGTGTAAGCTATGATACAATGCAGCAGGAATTCAAACGTGTGTTAATGAAGAAGGGGTTTCAGGAGGACAGAGCAGAGGCTGCTGCGGCGATCTTTGCACAGAATAGTCTGGCAGGGGTCTATTCGCATGGATTGAATCGTTTTCCAAAGGTTGTGGAGTATTTGGAGAAGGGAGAAATAGATCCTGATATCAAGGCAACCTGTGAGCTACAGCTTGGAGCGTATGAACGCTGGAACGGACATCGCGGTTTTGGTCCCCTGAATGCCAGACAGGCTATGGAAAGAGCCTGTGAGCTGGCAAAGCAGTATGGCATTGGTATGGTAGCACTGGCCAATAACAATCACTGGATGCGTGGTGGGAGCTATGGGTTTCAGGCAGCGGATGCCGGGTGCATCGGTATCTGCTGGTCAAATACAAAGCCGAATATGCCTGCATGGGGTGGTGAGGATCAGAGAATCGGAAATAATCCACTGGCATTTGCAATTCCGCGCAGCAATGGGCAACACGTAGTAATCGACTGTGCAATGTCTCAGTTCTCCTATGGAAAGATAGAGGATTACAGGCTGAAGGGCCTGCAGCTTCCGGTGCCTGGCGGATATGATACCAGCGGACAGATTACAAGGGATCCCGGTGAAATATACAAAACAAAAAGAGTGCTGCCCATGGGCTTCTGGAAGGGGAGCGGGATTTCGATTGCACTGGATATGATCGCAAGTGTGCTGACAGCCGGGAATGCGGTGCATACAATCGGGACCTTTGAAGATGAGATAGGACTATCTCAGATGATGATTGCCATAGATCCGTCGAAGGCAAATACTGAAGAGCAGACCGATGCCATTGTGGATGGTATTCTCGATTATATTAAGGCATCCAAGCCGATCGATGAAGCAAGGCCTGTTTTATATCCGGGTGAACCGGAGTGGCAAACGATGGAGGAGCATAGGAAAAACGGGATTCCTGTTATTGAAGAAAAATGGAATAAGGTTCTTGCAATGTGATGTGAGAGAAGCTTCTTTAGGTCCAATCGGTGTGTGATGGGGCCTTTTTCCATACTGTAAAGTGAGTATGATGTCTTTGCTGATAGGAAATAAATATACACTATGAAGGATGCTTTGTATAGACAATTGCTACTCAAGATATATTATCCTGTAAGGTACATACAAATACTGATTTATTTGTTATAATAGGATTAACATACAATGAGGTGAGGTAAATGAAAGAGAGTAAGCCTAAATATTTGGAAATTGCAGATGCGATTCATCAGGAAATACGACAGGAAATATATAAGCAGGGAGATAAACTGCCCGTTGAGCGGGAGCTGCAGGAGCGCTTTGGCGCAAGCAGAATGACCATCCGACATGCCCTGCAAAAGCTGGAGCAGCAGGGAGTGGTACGCATTGATCGTGGCCGTGGTGCGTTTGTAATGGATTTGATGATTCAAAGAAGCAAGGAAATACTGGGCGTTACAGAACTCATGGAGCGAAAAGGATTGAAATGCCATAGTAAGGTGCTGCATCTGGAAAGGATAAAACCGGATGAGCATATACGTGAGGCAATGAATCTGAAGGAAACGGATGAAGTCTATTTTCTGCATAGGATCCGTTATGCGAATGATGAAGTAATCGCTGTAGAATATGCGCATATCAATGCATTATACTGTCCGGGTCTTGAAATGTTCAACTTTGAAAGCTTTTCTTTATATGATGTTTTCTATGAGCATTATCACCTGGATTTATCATGGGCAAGAGATGACATTCGGGCAGACAGCATTCGCGGGGAAGACGCACATATTCTGTTGCAGGCAAAGTCAGGTCCTGCTCTGATTGTTTATAATACGGCGTATGATTTGAATAATAATCCAATCGAATATACAAAAACCATTTACAACTATAAGATGTTTACTTATACGGTTGTAAGTACGGAAACTTCAAAAAAATATAAAAACAAATAGGCTGAAAGACACTGTACAGTGTCTTTTTATCGAAGGGGGTATGTGTATGAAAAGTACAGAGGAGCAATTGCGAAAGCGTGGAAAGGCATCATCGGATGATATAGAAGAGCTGTCATCCTTGGAAGTGAAGAAGCGTATACTTCTGCTATCACATGAAGCGGCATGGATAAGAAGTGCCGCAGCAATCAGCCTGAAAAAAGATGTGGAGCAGGCTGCTGATGAGCTTCTTCAGCAGCTGGAAAAGGAGAAGTGCTTATACACGCGGATAGCAATTTGTGAAACGCTTGAGGCAGGTGATCAAAGAACAGCTGAAAAAATGGCTCTGTATCTGGGAAGGATAGGGACAAACCAGTATAAAACAGTTCCCGAGACAGTATTCGCAAAAAAATCCTATCCACTTCCGCGGGATATTATAGCGCGCTGTATGGGAAAAATGAATTCATGTACAGCCTCTGTTTTAGTAGCTGTTACAGAAGGTGACGATAAAGCAAAAGTAAGTGAGGCTTTGGACGCTATAGGGTTTATGGCCTTTTATCACCCGGATATCGCTTCACCACAAATCTGTGATTCACTTTTGCAGCTGGCTGAAAAATGGAAGAAAGACTATTTGATTCTGTGGAAGCTGCTTCTTTGCATGTCTGCCTTTTCCTGTGAAAAAAGTGAAGCGTTTGTTCAGGCATATGCAGAAAAAAACGGCATTTTGAAAAAACAGGCGGAGCGGTCACGAAAAATCATAGAGGAAAGAAGGATGAATGTGAAATGACGCAAAATATTTTCGATAATGATGAATTTTTTTCTGCGTATATGGATTTACGTCTGCATAGGAAAAACTATAATGATTTTATGGAGCAGCCAAAGATGCAGAAGCTGATGCCGGATAGTAAAGGTAAGACGATATTGGATATCGGATGTGGTTATGGGCATAACTGTCTTCATTTTGCAGAAAACGGCGCTGCACATGTAACCGGGATCGATATCTCAGAAAAAATGCTGAAAGAAGCAAGAAGAAACTATGCACATCCTGTAATTACATATATGCGAATGGATATGGCGGAGCTTGGCACCTTAAACAATACCTATGATCTTGTGTACAGCTCTCTAGCCTTCCATTATGCTGAAGATTTCCCTGCCCTGGTGCATGATATTTATAAGCTGTTACGACCGGGTGGCATCCTTCTGTTTTCACAAATGCATCCAATTATAACTGCGACCTATGATGGAAAGGGTCACTATAATCACGATGCGCATGGAGATTGTATTTCCTATACCTTTTCTGATTATGGAAGGGAAGGAAAGAGGAGCGGCTTCTGGTATGTTGACAATGTGGAAAACTATCATCGCATGGTGGGAACCATCATCACCACGCTTGCACACACTGGTTTTTTTGTAGAAGATATAGTGGAAACGCTGCCGGATGAACATGCGCTGCAGGAATGTCCGGGTATGATAAAAGAGTTTATCAAACCAAGCTTTCTGATTGTTCGGGCGAGAAAAATGACAAGAGAAATGTGAAAGGCAATGTGAGGATAAAGAAATGATTGCTTACGACGCCTGATAAAATGACTTGAGCTGGGCATGACTGCGATGAATTGCAGTGATAAAAAATTATAATAAAAAAACGCGCATAGGAAATATGAAGCGGATACAGACTGTATAAAATTATTTTATATTATATATGATTTCTAGTTGCTGCTGTATGAAATGGTATGTTTCCAGCTATGGTTATCAAAGTGATTTCTATGAATAAACTTTCTTACAGGTGATTGCGAAAACCGTAATTTATAAATATAAGCGGTTTCATTTTTCTGATGAAAGTGGTTGACAAGAGAAATTGCGTCTGTTAGAATGTAAATGAATTAAATAGTAACCAGGATTTGTTACGGAATATGCCGGCATGACCTAAGTGATTTTTAGTATAAATCATTTGGGTCTTTTTTATTCCATTTATTTAATTCCTATGTGATCACATAAAAAAAGAGGTGTCATTATGAAGGTTATCAATCGTATAAACAACAATGTCGTACTCATCAAGGATGGAACACAAAAGATGATCGTAACCGGAAAAGGTCTGGGATTTCAGGTATATCCCGGAAATGATGTGAATGAACAGCTGATTGAACAACGTTTTATATTACAGGAGCATACGGATGATGTCTATTATATAAAATTGTTAAAAAGTCTTTCAATGGAAACACTGAATGTCTGTGAGGAAATCATTGTTAAGGCAAATGAAATGCTGGGTAAACCAGTTTCTGGAAACCTGATGTTTGCACTTGCGGATCATCTAAAATTTACAATGGAACGCATGCAGAAGCATATGCTGATAGATCATCCTCTCGCAAACGAAATCAAGCAGTTTTATCCTAAAGAAATGGAAGTTGGCTACTACGCACTGCGTCTGATTAAGGAACGTTTGCATGTAGACCTTCCACAGGGAGAAGCCGTATTTCTGACAATGCATGTCGTAAATGCATTAGGTGGACTGAGCGAAGCATATGATGTTTCACAGCTGACAGATGTTATGGCAGAAATTGTTTCCTATATAGAAACATATTTTGATTGTACGATTGATCAGAACAGTACATCGTTCTCTCGTTTCATAACACATTTAAGATATTATCTGATCCGTCAGCTGAATTTTGAAATAGAGGAATCCATCAATGATGAACTGCTGGAGATTGTACAGGAAAAATATCCAAAGGCATATGCCTGTGCACAAAGTATTGCAGACAAAATGGATGTACTTTATCAAAATACATCAGCAGATAGTGAAAAATTATATCTTACCTTACATATTAACCGTTTACTGAAAATGCAATAGGAGATAGTGAAAGAGAAAATCCAGTTTGTAGTATGAAGCAACCTTCGTGTAATATTTGTGTCCGCACGCAAAGTGCGGGGGAATGGAGTCATTTATGAAAAATCAGGATTTAGCAAAAGCAATCCTGGATCATATAGGGAAAGAGGAAAATATTAAAAATCTGACCCATTGTGTTACCAGATTGCGATTCACCTTAAAAGATAGAAAAAAAGCAGATGTCAAGTATATTGAGCAGTTGGAGGGAGTATTGGGGGTACAGGAACAAAACGGGCAGTTTCAGGTTATTGTAGGCAGTAAGGTGACAAAGGTCTATCAGGCACTTACCGCATTAACGGCTTTCAATGATGAAGAAAAGGAGACAGGGCCAAAGGAGAAGAAATCCTTCCTATCAAATCTGTTGGAGACAATATCCTCCATTTTAATTCCAAGTCTGCCTCCGATTATCGGTGGAGGTATGATCAAAGGCTTTCTCTTTATGTTCTGGGAGTTTGGATGGATTGAATGGGGGAGCAATCTCTTTAATCTATTGAATATCGTATCGGATGGTATGTTTTATTTCTATCCGTTTCTATTAGCCGTATCTGCCGCAAAGCGGTTTAAGACAAACCCATATATGGCGTTGGCGATTGCCGGCAGTATGATGCATCCGACTATGTATGAGGGCATCAATGCAGGCTTGGAAAGCTTTCAGGTTTTCGGCTTTATCAGTGTGCCATATTTAGATTATAATGCCTCTGTCATACCGATCATTTTATCCGTTTGGATATTAAGCTATGTATACCGCTTTTTTGAGAAGCATATCCCGGATATTATCAGTGTTATCTTTACACCGATGCTGTCACTGGTTATCATCATACCTGTCTCTCTGGTTATGATTTGTCCACTTGGATTTTATATCGGTGAGTACCTTGCCGAGGGAGTACAGGCACTAATCAGCTTCTCACCGATTATCGCTGGATTTGTGATTGGCTTCTTGCGTCCGCTGACCGTTCTTACAGGAACGCATCATGCAGTACGTGCAATCGTATCTCAGCAGCTTGCTACCTATGGATTCACAACAATTGGAGCTATGAATTATATGAGTACTATGGCACAGGCTGCTGCGCCATTAGCTATCTATCTGATATTGCGTAAGCGGAATGAAAAAATGAAGAATATATCTCTATCCGCAGCAATTTCAGGATTTCTGGGAGTTACAGAGCCAGGTTTATATGGCATCATTGTAAAATATAAGGTTGCTATGATAGCAACGATGATTGGTGGAGGAATTGGTGCTGCTATCTGTGCGGCATTCAATGGTGCGGAGTATGCCATGGTCATGTCCTCTCTGATTACCATCCCTGCAACATTTGGAGAAGGCTTTATGGGAATTGCCATTGGTCTGCCTGTTTCCATTGCTGTAACAATGGCCATTATCTTTCTATTGAAAAATAAGCTGATCGAAGAGGATGGAAGCGTAAATATCAAGGAAGTACAGGCAATCGTAAAACCTACAATAACAGCATCAATGGATGATAAGGTCATATCCGTGTACAGTCCGGTAAATGGCAGCTTTACAGATGTGAAGGAGCTGCCGGATGATACCTTTGCACAGGAGAAAATGGGAAAAACCATTGCCTTCCATTCAGAGGAGGATGTTATATATGCTCCGGTGGATGGTGAGGTAACCGCCCTGTTCCCTACACTGCATGCAATCGGTATCCGAAGCAGTGAGGGTGTGGATATCCTTCTTCATATCGGAATTGATACGGTGAATTTAAACGGTGCCTTTTTCACTGCTGAAGTACAGCTGGAAGACACGGTTACTAAGGGAACTGCCTTAATACGATTTGATCAGGCGAAAATAAAAGAAAAAAACTACAATAGTGATGTTATTATGATCATCACGAACGCCAACCAGTATCTCGACCTGTTTGTGAAAGATAAAGAGCATGCAGTATCTGCTGGTCAGGAAATTATGAATATTATATGTTAAGGAGAATATAAAAATGAAAATTATAATCGGTAAAGACGTTGAAGAGATGAGTCAGGTAGCCGCAGGCTATGTGATGAGTTATATGTATCAGGATAGGGAACGAGTAAATCTTTCGATAACAGGTGGGACGACACCGCAGCGTATGTATGAAATTTTGGTACCTATGGTAAAAGATAAAAAACAGTTTCAGCATGTGCATTTCTATAACTTTGATGAAATACCCTATCGAAAAGAGGACCGTGAGGGCGTTACGATATCCGGTCTGCGGGATGCATTCTTTACACCTGCACACATAAAAGAAGAACAGATTCATAAGCTCGATCAGTTTAATTATCAGACACAGGACGAGCGCATTGAAAAAGACGGTGGGCTTGATATGGTGATTTTGGGAGTAGGGGCAGACGGTCACTTTTGCGGTAATCTGCCACAGACGACAAAATTTGGTGATCTGACAACCCGTGTGGAAAATGATCAGCGTTTAAAAGCACGCATCTTGCCGGAGTTTCATAATGTTGAGGAAGATGTTCCTGAGTATTATATTACAATGGGTCCACGCAGTATTATGCGTGCCAGACATATCGTCATGATTGCCAGCGGAGTAAAAAAAGCAGGCATTATCAAAACACTGCTGGAACAGGTGGTTGATCAGGATGTGCCAGCCTCCATTCTGACATTGCATCCTCATTTCACTCTGATTGTGGACGAAGAAGCGGCATCTCTGCTGTAAAGAATAAGATAAAAACCCTGTAAGTTATGGATATTATGTCCTCTATAACTTCAGGGTTTTATTTTGTAAGGTAAGTTCCAAAAGACTTTGCCCATTATATACATGCACTATTGATAGGAAAACTGCAAATACAGCTTAGTATTAAACGGATAGTTTGGATAAGGCTTTTACTGTTTGCAGATAAGCTATAGAGTTGCGTTTCGCTATTGTTATGTCATACATAGGGTTATGTGGCTATGCAGGAAGTCTTTGCTTCTTTAAAGCTCGCTGCCATGATTGTCATATCACCACATAGATGAAGTTTTGTATCACAAATTTGAAGAAGTGTATCCCATTTGTTTATATGCTCGTCGTTGATCGTGCCGTTTCCTTCAATTACCGTTAGGAGGTGGAAATCCTTATGGTGTATCGTGGTATCTCCATGCAGCTCTATTTTCTTTAACGTAAAGATGCCGGGATCATTTTGGTATACTGTCTGTATACAATCTCTGCTTTGTATCAATTGTATCGGTGTGCGCTGTTTCAATACTTGCGGATAGTATATATACTTTGCAGCCTGTTCTACATGCAGGGGTCGCTTATGTCCTGATTCATCTGTCCGCTCATAATCATAAAGCCGATATGTGATATCAGATTGGCATGTGAGTTCGTATATCAGAGATCCCTTACCTACCGCATGTACGGTTCCCGGCTGTAAATAGAAATAGTCATTCCTGGCACAGGGAAGATAGCGAACTCCATTAAGAAGCTTGTGATGAGCAACCGCATCCAGAAAATCCTGTTTCTTTTGCCAGTTGTGCCCCAGACATAACCGGGAGCCATCACTGTGAATGACATACCAGGCTTCCGGCTGAGCGTCTGTTGTGGATGTTTTATCAGGATGTACCTGAATAGATAAATCCTCATTTGCTGCCATTATATTTATACGCAGGGGAAATTGTTTACATGACAGATGAAAATATTCAGGATGATTCTTATAAAAATCAGATAAGGTATACGCTTCCTCATATATCTCGCAATCACATGAGGAATTCGCACTGGCACAGCTGATTTCACCTATGGATCTGGGATTTGTGAGATGGAATTGGTCTCCCAGTGTATCACTTCCCCATATCCGGTAATGACCAATCGGCTTAATACGATATAGTCGTTTCATATTAGAAACGGACAAATGTTTTCATGATAGCGACTTCTTTTCCTTCACTTTCTCCGTATGGTGTAATCGTATAAGACCTTATGGTTGCAGGGATACATACGCTTTCTGCAAAATGAATGACGAATGGCGCAAATTGTCCTTCCGGACTTTCAATGAGAGCTTCCTTACCGCTGATTAAATTCAGAGCATTGGTTTCTCCATCTGTGCAATGCGTTGTTTTTCCAGTCATCCAGATTCTTCTGCATTCCAGAAATTGAAGTTCACACAATCCCGTACGTTCTTCTTTATGAACACTGTCTTCTTCTATCAATATCGGATCAAAAGCACATTTTTCTTTAATCCAACTGGTATGCTTATCCCATTGAATGTTCTTCATACCATGATCAATATGAACAGGTCTTGGAAGTCCGTCTAAACCAATTCTACCCCAATCCCATAATTTGAAAGTAAAAATACAAGGTGAAGAGGAAATTTCTAAGACCATTGTATTAGCTCCGGAACAATGTACTGTACCTGCCGGTATGCTGAAGTGATCATGTTTTTTAGCTGGCAGCTTATTTGCATACTTTTCAGCAGGAAAATCAATTTTTCCTTCAGATGCCAGTCTGAGATCACGTTCCATCTCTTCACGGTTAGCCTCATCAGTCAAACCGAGATATATGTAAGTTTCTTCATCACTTGCGCAGTCAAGATAGTAATAGCTTTCGTCCTGTGTAAAAGGCATCGCAAAATTTTGTACCATATATTGCTGGTTTGGATGTACCTGCAGGGATAAGTTTCCACCTTCCATCGTATCTAGGAAATCATAACGAATCGGATACTCTGCACCAAATCTGGCAAAGCCTTTTTCGCCGATCAATTGCTTTGGAAAACGCTGCATCAAAGTATAGCCTGGAATATTTACTGAAATATCTTTAAATGTGATGTTTACCTCATTTTCCTGGAACAGAAGATTATAACTCCATGCATAATTGATTCTGTCTTTATCCTCTACATCACAAACCTCCTTCATCCACTGACCGCCCCAGAGTCCTTCATCGAAGAACGGTACTGTTCGAAACGGCTGCTGTAAAAGCTGTGTTAGACCATCCTCAAATGCCTCTCTGTCAATCATGCGCGGATCATTGTGCTTTACAGTATCCAGATAGAAGTCAAATTTATCATATAGGCTTTGCTTATGTACATTACCTATTCTCCAGTCAATGAAATATCCCCTTTTGAACTTTCGTATCATGTCTTCATCTGCATTATCTGTATGGAAGTTCGGCAGATGCTCATGACGGTAGCGCATCTGAATTTCCCAGATAGTCATATCCGCAAGAACAAGAATATCACTCTTTGTGATGTAGTCTGCAGCAGTACCAAGAATCAAAATATTACCAGTGGCTGTATCTGCTTCTTCACGGGCATTTGCCAGTCTTTGCGGATCTACTAAATCCATCCACTTTCCGTAATAAGCAATTCCATATACACGGTCATCGGTAATGTTACGCTTTAAAAGCTCATAGATCTTATCATTATCATAAAAAATCGTATCACTGCGAATAATTTTATCAAAAGTCAGATATTTACATAAACCTTCCAGCAGTTCCTCCTGATCTACGCCAATGTAGCAGTCGATACAAACGATGTTGCGTTCTTTGGTCATTTTGGTTTTGATCCATTTGCATATGTCCTCATAACCTCGTACGGCTTGATTGTCATGTCCCTGTATGACAGTGGTGGGGTGCTTTTCGTAATTAGATACTGATGTTAAATACTTCATATGGTATCCTATCCTTTCCGATCCAATATTGCTTATATCATGGGATCTTTACGATTGCATTATAGCATTGATAAAATAAATTGTCTATACAAAAATATATATGTATATATTATTTGTCATATGTATAAACAAATTATTGACTGAAGAAAAAAATCAAGGTATGATGTAGAAAAGGAGGAAATTATAATGATAGGAATACTTTTGATTTCACATGGACCTCTGGCTCAGGGACTGAAAGAAACGTATTGTTTTTTCAATGATGAAAGTGATCTTCTGGATGTTTTATGTTTACAGGAGAAGGATGATCCGGCAGATTTTCATGAAAAATTATCCTTAAAATGTGATGAACTGGACCAAGGTGACGGTATTTTGATATTTTGTGACATACCGGGGGGATCTCCCGCAAATCAGGCTCAGATACTACAGGCGCAGAGAAAACATGATCTTCATATTATTTCCGGCTGTAATCTCATCATGGTACTGGAAGCTTATATATCCAGAAATTTTATGGATTTGGATGCATTGTGTAAGCACTGTATCGCGAAGGGAAGAGAAAGCATTATGGAATTGCAGCTCTCAAATGTAGAGGAAGCTGATGAAGATGCGGAATTCTAATCGTGTAAGCAAGGAGCTTCATATGCATTCCATCTGGAGTATCGATGGAGAGTATGAATGCTCTGCATTAATTGAACTTGCAAAGAAAGCAGGACTGCATACGGTTGCTCTTTGTGATCATAATTGTATGCAGGGAATTGATGAAATGTATCGGGAAGGAAAAAAACAGGGACTTGCTGTGTTACCTGCAATTGAATTTGATTCTCTGTTTCATGGATATGAAACACATATCATCGGTTTTCAGCTGCAATATCATGCCCCGGTATTCGAACATCTTCATGAAAGAATAAATGAACTGGAATTTGCGGCTTTCAAAAGCAAGGCACAGCGTCTTGAAGAGCTGTACCATGTTGATTTGCAGGTTGATACGCTTATGGAACGGTGCAGAAAGGAAAATCCTTTTCAGGTGATTTACGGAACGTTTTTAGCTCATGCGCAAAGAGAGCATCTGCAGCAGCTGCAGGACTATTATGAAGGTGGAAAGAGGGCGGGTAATGCAGTCGTCAATTTCTATTGGGATTCTTGTTCTTATGGTAAAGAGGCGTTTGTTCCTGTACCATATCCTCAGGCAGAGGATGTAATACAACTGATACATGAGTATAATGGGATTGCGGTCCTTGCCCATCCCGGTGTTGCTTTTTTCAAGAAGGATGCTTTACTGAATGAAATTTGTTCCATGGGGCTGGATGGCATCGAAGTATTTACAACCTATCACACCATGGATCAGCAGAACTATTTTAAGGAATATGCATTACAAAAGCATTTGCTGATCAGTGGCGGCAGTGATTTTCACGGCAGCTATAAACCGCATATCCGGATGGGAGAGTACGGAATGCGGAAAGAAGATGAACATTTGCTTGATCCGTTACTGGAGAAGCTGAAGTGTAAAATATAATAAGAACGAAAAAAGAGAAATCAGTGACAGGGCTCTTTCTCGATTGTGGGTAAACATAAAACAGGGAGATTCAACACGATTGGTTTTATCAATAGAAGTTGAAGTCTCCCTTTTTCATATACCCTAAAGTAAGAAAGAAACAGTGATAGAATTTCTCTTATCTTTTACTGCAGGTTTCCTGCATTATGTTATTTTAGAAAGCTGAATGCATCCGGATCTGCAATGAAATGTGCATATAAAGGGATTGGATCAACTGGATTTTCCCAAGGGACCTCTTCTGCATTCAATTGCGTAATTCTGATTTCATGTTCATGATACTGTTTATTCAATACGAATTCCGGCAAACCTGAGGAACCTTCCATAACATAGACCGGAGCACCTTTCATTTCTTTCAGATGTCCATATTCGCTATTGGCATCTTCAATAATCAGATCACCAAATATAAACGGATCTTTTCCCGTATTGATGGATAAATGGTAATAACCGCTAGGAATGATCAGATAATCCCCAGGCTTCACATTTAACATAATCACCTGAATACTGTTTTCTTCATAGGCAAATAATTCAAAAAATCCTGTACCCTGAAGAACCTCATATGCTTCAATGTGCCTTGTTTTCTTAATCGGATGTACGCCATGAATATGACCGTGAGCTTTCATCATTTCCTTATGAATCGTCTGTGGCATTAGAATGGTATATTCATAACGGATATGCTGACTCTTAAAGATCTCTTTGTGGGCGCTGCGGTAGATACCGTTATACATGTAATACAGAGGATAATCATCCTCATAATCTTCAGAATTACGGAATAATTCACGCATATTCTTCATTCTGCGGATTGCGATTTCCTCAATCACAGTATCCGGCGGTACCTGCAATTCTCTTGTTTCGTCGTTAAATACAGATGGGATGGTAGATGCTTTTCCAAAATCATAGTCCATAATATGACCTCCAATCATTTCTAATTTCATTATTATCATGCTCGGATTCTATTGTCAACCTGAGTATTTTTATTACTTTTATATGTACAAAGCAGAGAATTGTATGCTTTTTCTTTATAGATTTACGAAAAAACCTAGTTTTATAATATTTTAATTTCTTTACTTTCCAGGACAATAAAGAAGAATGTCTAAAAATCAGCAAAATAAAAAATTTTAAAATTGATAGTACCTTTTTTTATAGCATAACAAATTTAATAAATTTTAATTTTTGTATAGACAATAAAATAATTGTATGTAATAATTTGATTAAGGTTAGTACAAAAAGGAGGCTGAACATATGTCATTTGTTTTTACAAGAGTGGATGATCGGGCATTTCATGGACAAACAGTTACCATGTGGAGCAAGATTTTCCAGAACAACGGTATTCTGCTGGTGGATGATGAAATATCGAATGATCCAACAATGCGTCAGATTTACAAAAATGCTGCGGTGGGAATGAAAGTTTTTATTTATACCGTTGAGCAGGCATTGATCAAGGCGAAGCAGGCATCAGAGAGTGAACGAAATTATATTCTGATAGCCAGATCACCTATTGTGTTCGAGAAACTGGAGAAAGGCGGTGTAAATGTAGGTAATAAAATCACTCTCGGACCGGTATCACAGGAAGAAGGCAGAACCCTTCTTGCTCAGTTTACAGCATTAAATGATGAAGAAATACAGGCGTGCGATTATCTTTCTGAAAAAGGTAAAGAAATCGTATTCCAGAATATTCCTTCTACACAGGCAGTTGATTGGAAATCCGTACATCATAAATAAAAACATAGGAGAGGAGTGAGTCGTGTGAGTATATTACAGGCAGTACTGATTGCTCTGTTCAGCTATTTAGCAGCAGAGTGTGTACCAGTTCTTATGGGGGATTTTGGAGGATATTATGTTTTAAGTAAGCCGCTGGCTTCCGGATTGATCGTTGGAATTATTCTTGGGGATGTTTCAACAGGTGTCACAGTGGGAGCAGCTGTTCAGACAGTATATCTTGCCACAATGTCTGTTGGTGGTTCCATTCAAACAGATATCGCTGTTGTTGCTTATCCTGCTGTAGCACTCGGAGTAGTATCTGGTGGAGATGCCAATGTTTCTATAGCACTTGCCACAACCTTAGGAATCGTTGGTATTCTAATCTGGAATGGTATGGAATTCTGCAATGTATTCTGGGGTAATATGGCTGTGAAAGCTGCAGAAAAAGGTGATTATAAGGGTGTTATTAAATATCATGTCTTTGGTGCCCAATTAACTACCTTCCTGCTTCGTTTTGTTCCGGGGTTTCTCGTTTTGTACTTTGGTGCAGACTATGTAATCAGTCTGACAAATGCTGCACCGGCTTGGACCATTCATGCACTGGAAATTGTAGGCGGCGTATTACCAGCTGTTGGTATCACGATGATTACAAGCTTGTTAATTAAGGATGGAACATACTGGGTATATTTCCTGACAGGCTTTATTCTCATAACCTACTTTGAACTGAGTATGGTAGCTGTTGCTGTAATTGCTGTAATTTTTGCAGTAATCGCATACAAGCTTCTTGGCAGAAGCACTCCTGCTGATCAGGAGGAAGACGATATGGAGGTTGAATTCTAATGGAACAGAAGAAATTAAAGAAATCAACATTGATGAAGAGTTATTTAAACTGGTCATTTTTCCATCTTACATCTCTTGGCTTTGAACGAATGGAGGCATTTGGTTTCCTGCATAGTATGCTGCCAATCATTAAGGAATTGTATGGAGACGATAAGGAAGAAGAGATAAAGGCATTAAAACGTCATAGTGTATTTTATAATGTTGAGCCCATTCTAGGCAGTGTGGTACCCGGTATTGTCGCAGCTCTTGAAGAAAATCGGGCGAACGGTGCAGAGATTGATGACGGTATGATCAATGGCGTGAAGGTTGGTCTTATGGGACCGCTGTCAGGAATTGGAGATAGCTTTTTCCAGGGATTGATGTGTCCGATTTTCTTGAGTATTGGCATCTCTCTTGCAGCTGATGGAAGTATCGTAGGTCCTCTGTTTTACATATTTACCATGTTTCCTCTGATTGTTGCTTTCTCTTATATTGTATATTTTAGAGGGTACAGATTAGGAATTGAATCCGTCAATATGTTTCTTGGTAAAAATGCAAAGCGTATTCAGGAGGCATTCTCTATTCTGGGTCTGATCGTAACGGGTGCGATCGGTGCCAGCTTTGTGGCATTAAGCGTGAATATTACAATCGTAAAGGATGTTACGGTTCAGGGCTTTCTGGATGGTGTATTCCCATCTGTACTGCCTTTGCTTCTGCTCGTTGTGACATGGATTTTGATGGTAAAGAAACATGCGAAAGCAACACATCTGATTATTATCTATATTATACTTGCTTTCATTGGTGCATTTACAGGTATTATATAAATCACAGGTGCTGCTGAAGACTTGGTATTGGACAAAGCATCCATGATAAATACATGTAAGCTTTTCATTTTTATACGAGTAAATTGAGCTTTTACTTCCATACTACTCCTTCCCTGAGTACCGAAAAGGGATAAGGAACAACACTGTAGAAAAGAAACAGCGAAAAAACGAACAGGTATGTGAACATACATTTAGAAAAAGAACATGAAGCAGGCTCTGATTCACTCTCGGATATTATAAAAAAGGTAATTCTAATAGTGACTGATAGCCTAGAATTACCTTATTCCGATTTTGAACGTAAGCATACTCTCCTGTTCTTTTTTGTATCGTGCGAAAAACGCATACCTCATTCAGCAGAGTGCTGGTTTTCCTGCTGTATAAGCACCAGATAATCACCATATCCCTTTTCCTCCATCTCAGAGATGGGAATAAACTTCAATGCCGCACTGTTGATACAGTAACGCATCCCACCGCAATGCTGCGGACCGTCATCAAACACATGTCCCAAATGCGCGTCGGAATGTGCACTGCGTACCTCTGTTCGACGCATACCTCCACTTATATCACTTTTTTCTTTTATCAGGTCTTTCTGAATCGGTCTGGTAAAGCTCGGCCATCCGCAACCGGAAACAAACTTATCCGTAGAAAGAAATAGCGGTTCTCCACTGACAATATCGACATAGATTCCTTTTTCAAAGGTGTCCCAGTAAGCATTTCGATAAGGTCGCTCTGTCGCGTTTTCCTGTGTTACTGCAAATTGCTCTGTACTCAGTCTCTGCTTTAGCTCCTGCTTCTCCGGCAACGGGAAACGGTGGGGCTCTGCCGCTTCCTTCCTTTCAAATTTCCAGGCGGGTATATGACAGTAACCATCCGGATGCTTATCCAGATAATCCTGATGACAGGTCTCTGCGGAATAGAAATTTTCAAGAGACTGATATTCAACAGCAAGCGGCTGATCATAGGATTTCTGAAGCTTGTCCAAAGACTGCTGTATAACATCGGCATCCTTTGGATTGGTATAATAAATACCGGTGCGATACTGAGAGCCGGTATCATTTCCCTGACGATTTACGGATACCGGGTCGATGATGGTGTAAAACTGATTCAAAAGCTCCTCCAGCGTAAGCACATTTTTATCATACAGGACATGTACGCACTCCGCAAAGCCCGTATCCTTTGTACAGACATCCTCATAGCTTGGATTATCACTCGTTCCGTTCGCATATCCGCACTCCGTGAAGCGGACGCCTTCAAGGGAGGATAAGAATTTCTGTACACCCCAGAAGCACCCGCCGGCCAGAAATATCTCTGCTTCTTCATCATGCTGTATATCTGCCTGAATATTTACCTTCTGAACCGGCTGTTCGCTTTTTCTTGTAAACAAATAAAACAGTAAAAGTATCCCTGCGGCTGCGAATATTAAAAGTACCATGTCATATCATCCGCCTTTCTTTCATATAGTAGCTGTTGTCATCGTAAACTGCATGCGGCAGCTTCAACACTTACAGCATCCCCAGAGAACAAATATTTATACATGCGGTATAAAGGTGAGAAATGTGGCAAGAATTGTATTAGAAACTGTTACAATCACGGCAATTCTATGATAGACTAAAGCTGAAATGGAAAGGAGCATTGCTATGGAGTTTAGAAGAATCAAACCGGAAGATTATAAGGACATCCATGCACTGAATGAAAAGCTGGGGTATTCCTATGATGGGGATAAGGTGTATGAGCGTATTATTTCCATACTGGAAACGGGAAGTGACTTTATCACCGTTGCGGAGGATGAAGGCAGAGTTGTTGGTTATATTCACGGATCGCCTTATGAAACACTGTATTCAGATAAGCTGGTCAATATTGTGGCTCTGGTAGTCAGTGATGATTACGCGGACAATGAAGAGGTGCGTCAGATTTATGATGTATTTGAGGCCAGAGTACGAAAAAACGGATATTGCGGTCTTCGTATGACTGCGAATGTCAGAAGAAAAAATCTTTTCAAGCTGCTGAGTCAGCATGGATTCAAGAGTCACAGCGACCTGAAACACTATCTGAAATATTTTGACTAGTATTAGATTATTGAGGGAAAGAATGCGTACTGCGATATAACAGGGATTATATCGTTTTTTTTATGCTGAAGTATATTCTGACAGCCTGCCCTCTACCTTTTAAATCATTGGCGGCTGCCTGCTTCTTGCTGATGGGATATCAAAAAAGGATGAATTTCACCCTTTTTCAAAATGACATATAAATCTGATGATCTCATTGCGGCAGCTGGCTAGCGTATTACATATGGGAATGCAGGAGGATTGCTTTAAGTATTAGATGTTGCATTCTGCAGAAGAAAGTAAGAACTATGCAGAACAGCTTCGTGAGGATAACAATACTATTGCCATTATCGACTGTTTTGCTTTTTCAATGCTTTCAGATTGCTCGTACGTGGTACCTTGCGCAGCTTTTCCAGATTCTGCGCCAGTATTTTTTCGTAGGAGGATGTCAGCTCCGGTTCATAGAAATGCTTGTTTTTCAATCTGTCCGGCAGATACTGGATACGATTCCATAGATCACTACGTTCATAATCATATTTTTCATCATCATCCATATTGACCGGTGTAAATCGAAGATAATCCGGGACACTGTAGGAGGTATGGCGCAGTGTACTCATTGCTGCATCGATTGCATGCTCTGCACTCTTTGACTTTGGCGATAGAGTCAGATCTATCACGGCTGCGGCCAGGATAATGCGGGCCTCCGGAAAGCCTACTCGTTTTGCGGCATCAATTGCCGTTGCACACCGTGCCACTGCTGCAGGATTTCCCAGACCGATATCTTCATATGCGGTAACGAGCAGTCTACGCTCGATACTGTCCATATCATTCGCCTCGATCATGATACCCAGATAATACAGGGCAGCATCTACATCACTTCCCCGAATGGATTTCTGGAATCCGCTTAATACATCATAATAACCGTCTCCATCGCTGTCCATGCTCATATTCGGAAACTGGGAATATTGTGAAACAAGCTCCTGTGTGATGACACCGTCACTTGCAAGTGCACAGATTTCAAGAATGTTGAGTGAATATCGTATATCTCCATTGCTGTGACGCGCTATGATATGCAGTGCTTCCTCCTCAATCTGAACACTGTCATTGAGGCCGTCCTGATGATGAATGGCTTTCATCAGAGCCTGTTCGATATCCTCCTGCTGCGCCTGCTTGATTTCAAACAGATGACAGCGGGAACGGATGGCGGGATTGATGGCATGCAGCGGATTGCTGGTGGTTGCGCCGATCAGGGTGATATTACCGTTTTCCACATGTGGGAGCAGCAGGTCCTGCTTATCCTTGTTTAACCGATGCACCTCATCAATGATCACGATCAGTCCCTCGTAAAACTTTGCCTCCTGAAATATGGTTTCCAGATCCTTCTTATTTCCGGTTACTGCATTAAACATGCGAAACGGAAGCTCCAGCTCGTTTGCGAGCACCATAGCCAGTGTTGTTTTACCGGTACCGGGAGGTCCATAGAAAATCATGGAGAATAAGCGCTTTTCAAGAACACATCTGCGAAGAACCTTGCCTTCGCCAATCAGGTGCTGCTGTCCGATTATATCATCCAGATGCTGCGGCCGCATCCGAAAAGCCAGTGGCTGCTTCATATACATTCCTCCATTCATGTACGTATTATTTTATCATAAAATCATAGAAAAGGGAGCATCGACAGGTATTTCTACCCGAACAGATGCTCCAGAAGAATCTTTGTACCAATCAGTATCAGAATGATACCTCCCAGAATGCCGGCATATTTCTCTAAAAGATCACCAAGGCGGTTTCCAAGATAGACGGCAATGAAGCTGAGCACAAAGGTTGTAACACCAATAACTGTAATCGCAGTCCAGATATGTACCTGTAGAAATGCAAAGCTGATACCGACAGCAAGTGCATCAATGCTGGTCGCTACAGCCAGAATCAGAATGGTTTTTAAAGTCAGAGATTTATCTTCACAGGCCTCCTCCTCTCCACGAAGGGACTCCCGTATCATGTTCCCTCCGATGATGGCCAGCAGACCAAATGCAATCCAGTGGTCGATGGAAGCGATGAACTCCTGAAAATAGCTTCCTGCCCACCAGCCGATCAATGGCATAACAGCCTGGAAAACACCAAAGAAAAAACCCAGCGTGAGTGCATAACGCAGAAGATCTTCTTTCTTCATTGTCATACCTCTTGCGATGCTGACCGCAAATGCATCCATACTCAGCCCGATACCGATCATAAAAATAGAAAATAAACTCATACCCTTATCCTCCTGAATGAAAAAGAGACTCATACGTGAAAAACACACGCATAAGTCTCGTTATTTAATACTTAAGCCAGATTCACTGTGAATCATTATGTTGACCTAACTACTCAAATGTGAGCTAACTACTCCCTTATAAGCCTGTACATCATATCAGAAATAAATGTAAAATGCAATATATCAAAGTGCATTTTCATTACTTAATTCATTTAGCAGGTCATTTGCTTCCGATTTCCTGCTATCTGCCTTTTTGTAGTCTTTAAAGGATGGAAAATCAATTTTATTTACTTGATTGATATCGTTCAGATTCACTACGAGGCTGATCGTCATATCAACTGCCTTCTTTTTTTCGTCCTCATCGTCCAGCTCATAGGACGCTGCGACCTTCATTTCTATACGCTCAAACTGATTCTGCTTATTCACTGTGAAAATATAGGAGCCTTCACGTATACCGGTGACTTTAATGCCATTCCCGAGTTTAAAGGTATCATCATCAATGGATTTATTAGCATAATCCTTTGCGGCACTCAGACCGTCTTTATTCATGACAGCCGTGATGACCTTTCTGCCATCCTTTTCCTCCATCGTCATTTCTTCAAAGCTCTTTTCAACATTCTTTTTCGGATCACCGGTTTCCTTATCAAGCTTCAGCTTGTTCAGCAGCTGATCATCCAATTCCTTGTATTCCTTTTCCATCTCCATGATGTTTGCATACATAACGTCATCCTTCATATAAAATGATGCAAGATCATCGAGTCCGATTCCATTTACAGCGGCATCCATGTGCAAAGCCAGCTGCAGCTTCTTTTCCGCATTATACGTTCCGTCCATGGTAACCTTGGCATGCATATCCATATCATCTGCATCAACGAGCAGCTTCATATCATAGGCTGCGGATTTCATCTTTGTAATGTTTGTCGCTGCCTTCGCATACGCATCCAGTGCATCCTCATTTATTTTGTTCTTACTGCTGCATGCTGCAAGTGTGAAACCCATCAGTGCACAGGTCAGTATCGCCAGTATTTTTTTCAATTTTCTCATCTCCCTTTTCTATTTAGAAAAAGGCCGCGAAGCTAAGAGTTCAACGGCCGTTACATGTTATTCTATGCTGCCTTCCTTGTAATCTTTGAAGTCCGGGAAGTCAATGCTGGAAACCTTGTTGATATCCTTTACTGTCAGAGATATCGTACCATTCATTTCCTGCTTGGTCTCACCCTTGGTATTTGTCATCTCCATGGTAATGACAGCTTTCTCCATGAAGTCATTGTTCAATGTGACATCCATATCCAGCTTCTTGAATTCTACATTCGCATCCGTAACATTGTTTTTCTCTGTTTCTTTCTTTGTTTCCTCGTTCAGCTTTTCAACATCGAAGGAAAGCTTCAGGTCGTTTCCCTTTACAGATGCTTCCTTCAGGAATTTCTTCATGTCTTCCTTGTTCATTTTAAAGGTATCCGCATCAAAATTTACATTTGGAATACTTGCAGTACCCATTGCATCCTTCAGACTTGTTTTCTGTTTCATCATATCCATCATGTTCAGATACATGGTATCGTCCTTAACAAACAGCTGCATGTATTTCTCCAGCTTCTGTCCACTTGCTTCCATATCCATGATCATGCTCAACTGCAGAGGCTTCTTTGTTTCTGAAATAAAACCACCATACAGCTTAATCTTTGCATTTTCCTTATCTACAGTCATATCCATATCTGCAGAGTAATTCGCATTTTTTACCTCGCTGAATTTCTTTACCGAGGATTCCAGCTTATCCAGTGCGTCGTCACTTACCTTGGAACCGGAGCAGGCAGCCATGGAAAACAGCATACCAAAACTTAATACCAGTGCGGCTAATTTTTTCATTTGTTTCTCTCCCTTACTATTTTTATTATAGTTTAATAATACCATAAGGTTCTTTCATTTTGTAGTATTTTTCTACAAATTACAAAAAAGTAAGAAATTCAAACTAACTGTGTTTCCCTATGAAATAAACACGGATGAATTGCGTCTTCCGGAAATCTGCGATACACTATATAAATATAAGAAGGAGGTGTCTGTATGATACGAATCGGGCAATCTACAGATATACATCAGCTGGTAAAAGGAAGAAAGCTAATTCTGGGAGGCGTGGAAATTGAACATGAGATGGGACTGCTTGGCCATTCCGATGCGGATGCGCTGCTGCATGCAATAGCGGAGAGTATTCTGGGGGCGCTGGCGCTGGGGGATTTGGGAAAGCATTTCCCGGATACCGATGAAAGATATAAGGATATGAATTCTTTGTGGATGCTGAGGCAGGTATATAAGATTATGGAGGAAAAGGGATACGCAATCGGTAATCTGGATGCCATGATCATGATTGAACGACCCAAAATGGCTCCGCATATTCCGGCAATGAGAAAGCATGTCGCAGAGGCACTGTGCTGTGATATGGAACAGGTTAGCATCAAGGCAACACGCGGGGAAAAGCTGGGCTTCGTCGGTCGTGAGGAAGGTGTGCAGGCACAGTGTGTGGTACTGCTGCATAAAAAGGAAGGCATTGCATAACCGCTTTTCCTTCCAATGATAAAACTAAGAATTATTTTTAATTTTATTCTTAAAACTATTGACGGATTCGCTTTTCGGGTATATAATAAGAACGGTTCTTAAGATTGGAGGTTGACATGATAAGAAAGTCTTCCAAGCAGCGTGATATGATACTAAACTATATGAAACAGATAGATGGTCATGTCACACCGGAGCAGGTCTTTCAGGAAATGAATGCCGGCGGCCAGAAAATCAGTCTGGCAACGATTTATCGAAATCTGAATATTCTCTGTGAGATGCATGAAGTCAAAAAGATTGCGCATCCTATAGATGGTTATCAGTACGATAAAACTTGTAAACCGCACTATCACCTGCACTGTATTAAGTGCGACCGCATCCTTGATTTGGATATTCCTTATCTTGAGTCATTCAACGAGGAAATGTCAAAACAGACTGGACTTCCAATCAAGACACACAATATGATGGCAGAGGGTATCTGCCAGGATTGCTTGAAAAAGCAGAATGGTATGGATCAGGAACACTGATCAGAAAATGTAAAGTTAAAAACGGAGGAAAAAAACATGGAATTAAAAGGATCTAAGACAGAACAGAACTTAATGGCAGCATTCGCCGGTGAATCTCAGGCACGTAACAAATACACATATTACGCACAGATGGCTCGTGAAGAAGGTATGGAGCAGATCGCTGATATCTTTGAAGAAACTGCACGCAATGAGCAGGAGCACGCAAAGCTGTGGTTCAAGGCTCTGCATGAGGATAAGGTTCCTACAACTGCAGTAAATCTGGAGGATGCAGCTGCTGGTGAAAACTATGAGTGGACTGACATGTACAAGGGATTTGCGGAAACTGCAAAGGAAGAAGGCTTTGCTAAAATCGCATTCCAGATGGAGCAGGTTGCTAAAATCGAAAAACACCACGAAGAACGTTACCTGAAGCTGCTGGAAAACGTGAAGAACGGTAAAGTATTTGAGAAAGATGAAGCTACTGTATGGGTATGTGATATCTGTGGATACCGTCACGAAGGAACTGCAGCACCAAAGGCATGTCCGGTATGCGGATACTCCGGAGCTCACTTCGCTGAAGAAGCTAAAAACTACTAAGAGAAAGTCATTAAGAAAACACGGCATAGATCCGTGTTTTTTTATGCGATATACAGCTTATTTCTAAGCCGTGATTTTATAGCACTATTGGTGTTGGGGTACTGCCTTCTTATGCATAGCAATAAACGCGACTCTTCAGGTTCAGCATCTTCCTTATGATTCTATTGCACCCGGAATCCTGCGTGTAGGCTTGTGATTATTGTATATAGAAAGAAATATAATTGTTTGTTAATCTACCTGTTGATAAGAAATACTGGTTAAAATGAGCAAAAACATTCAAATTCATTTATAGTGTATATAAAAATGAATGAAAATGCTTGATTTTGTTTCGCTGCAGCCTTATAATTAGATTGTAAGAAAGGGCACTATGGTGTAAAAGGTGACAAAATGAAACCAACAAAAAAAGCATGTGAAATGACGACAAAGGAGCTTGCACAGTATATTGATTATTCCGTATTAAAACCTGAATTTACAGAGGAGGATATCATTGCTCTTACAAAAGACGGCGTCGAGCTGGGCTGTGCTACAATCTGTATCAATCCAGGATATATGGATCTTTGTGAACCATATGTTAAGGGAAGCGAAACAATGCTGTGTCCGGTATGTGACTTCCCATTTGGGACGAGCTCAACAGAATCTAAAGTGAAGCAGATTGAAATCGTAGCAAAATACGATACTGTAAAAGAAGTGGATATCGTTGCTAATTTCGGTCTGATCCGTTCCGGTAAGTTTGATGAAGTCACGAAGGATCTGAAAGCATGTGCGGATGCTGCTCATAAATATGGCAGAGAAATCAAGGTGATTTTTGAAACAGATGCTCTCAATGAGGAACAGGTGCGTAAAGCATGCAAATGCTGTATCGATGCAGGGGCAGATTTTGTAAAAACCAGCACCGGATTCCTTACAGGCTTTGAATCACACGGAGCAACACCGGAAATCATTAAGGTTATGATGGAAGAGGTTGACGGTAAATGTAAGGTTAAGGGAAGCGGATGCATCCGTACCAGAGAACATTTCCTGCAGCTGATCGATATGGGAATCGATCGCATGGGTGTCGGATACAAGTCTGTACCGGTAGTTTTGGGTCTGGATAATAAGGTTTCCACAGATACTTACTAATATCGGATAAGAAGCGAAGAATATAGTAAAGAGGCAAATAGGGATGCCTCTTTTTTTACTGTGAAATATTTTCAGCAGTACGATACTGGAAAGCTGTGTGGTAACTCTCATACATATTGTACATAAAATGTTATATTAGCTGTACTGTGAATGTATGTCTGGTTGTAAAGTATGAGAGCTGTCGTACTGCATACCTGAATTATATAAAAGAACATACAATTGTATCTATGCAATTGCTGATCGATATACGAATCCTTTAAAACAGAATGGCTGCTTTTAAGAAGAGCTGCTATGTATTCGTATCGATGTAGAGAAATGAATGGTTTTCCTTTGAAAAACAGTAAACTAATCAGAATATGAGATAAACAAGAAACAAAAGCTTGTTAAATATGGGAAAAACCAAATAAAATCACAGTTTCGAATATATTATTTTATAATAACAAACATTTTTCTGCTTTGAATAAGCAGAATTGTAACTGCAATGCTGTCAAACGCGCAAGAATGAGCAAATAATAAAAAGGCTGCATGTCATTTATAAGTAAATCGCTATTTATAGTTTTGTAAACGATTACACAAATAAATATAATATCCTTGTAATTACAGCAGGTCTGATTTTCCAAGGGGTAGGGGCCGTGAAATGTGAGAAAGGATGACTTGCTGTTGAGCTGCTTTATGCAGAGAAAAGGAGATGAAGTTATGATTACTTGGGTACAGGCTGCACTGCTGGGTCTAATGAGCTGTACGGCAGCATCCATCCCTGCCGCACTGGGTACGACGATTGGTAACTATACATTAAATCGTCCGTTGATTGCCTCATTATTTGTCGGATTGATATTGGGTGATGTAGAGGGCTGTATCAAACTGGCTATTCCTATGCAGATTATCTATATTGCAGTTGTAACACCTGGAGGAACCGTTGCTGCCGATCTTCGTGCAGTATCGTATATCGGTATCCCGCTTGCCTATGCAACAGCGAAATCACAGGGGCTTGATCTTGGCGGTCCGGAAGCACTGGGACTTGCCGGATCTATTGGTGCACTGGTAGGTACGGTCGGCACGGTACAGTTTTATGGAACTGCTATGATGAATCTTGTCTGGCAGCATATCGGATGGGCAAGACTTGATAAAAAGGATTTTGGTATCATAACAAAGGTCAATGTGATACTTCCGCTGATCTCGCATATTCTTGTATCCTTTATACCGGTCATGCTGATTACCTATTATGGTGCTGGAGCTGTTACAGATTTTAAAACGGCGTTGCCAATGGATTCCTGGTATATGAAATCGCTGTTTACTATCGGCAGCTTACTGCCTGCGGTAGGGATTGCAATACTGCTGAAATCTGTCGTAAGCAAAGCAACCGATTTGATTTTCTTCCTGTTTGGCTTCACGGTTGCGGCATCCATGCATTTAACACTGATTGCGGCAACTGCAGTCGGTGCTGTATTCGCACTGATCAATTATCAGATGACGATGATTCGTTTGAGAGGTGCAAAGACAAATACAAATGAAGAGGAGGATATCTAATATGAAGAAGCTTTCGAAAAAAGTTTTATCCAAATCCTTCTGGCGCTGGTTTTACGGAAATCTAACATGCTTCTCTCATGAGCACATGCAGACCTTCGGTTATATGTGGTCCATGCTGCCAATCGTTCAGGAACTGTATGACTCCAAGGATGAGCAGGCTGAAAAGCTGAAGACCTATTACCCATTCTTCAACACGGAGCCGCAGATTGGTTCCATTGTTGTCGGCATAACTGCTGGTCTGGAAGAAGCACGTGCGAACGGTGCTGAAGAAATTGATGATGAGATGATCAATGGTATTCGCGCCGGTTTGATGGGACCTCTTGCAGGTATTGGTGACTCTTTGATTGTCGGCACCTATATTCCGGTACTGCTGGGTATCGCATTGGGGCTTTCAGAGGGTGGCTCACTGATTGGTCCTCTGTTCTATATTATCGTATGGAATATCACAAGTATTTTATTTCAGAAATGGATTTATGGAAAGGGCTATGAGCTTGGCGGTTCAGCTGTGGAGGTAATTGTCGGCGAACAGGCAACTGCATTGCGTGAATCTGTCATTGTAATGGGGCAGGTAATCGTTGGTGCCATGGCCGGCACCTGGGTTTCAATTACAACAGCTGTACAGCTGACAACTTCTATTCAGAATAAAACAGAGATGGTCATTGAAGGCTCTAAAGTTATCGAAAAGGTTACAGGAACTCAGGAAGTACCTGTACTACTGCAGGAAAAGCTCGATGGTGCATTTCCCGGCGTTCTGACTCTGCTGTTTGTAATGGGCTGCTGGTGGCTGATGGCGAAAAAAGGAATCAGCCCGATCAAGATTATGCTGCTCATGGTTGTGATTGCTGTTGCCGGAGTTCTGGTTGGATTCTTTGATCCGGGTCTGTCATATTAAGAAAGACAGATAAAGAGAGGAATTGTTGCATCCCTGATGGATAAATGTATGTAATTAAATATGATGCAGATTCCTTCTGAAATACAGACATCTCCTTTTCCAAGACAGCGACTGTCATGTTTGTAATCTTTCTTTGGAAGAGCTGTTATCATATAAAAAATCATCGATACTGCTTCGATGATTTTTTAGTACAGTATGATGGATAGTTCAAAGCCTCAGGGAAATAAACGGTTCAGACTCTTCGATAAAGCTTAAAGCTTTTTAGATATGAATATATGTAATGAAATGATGTATTCCTGCAATATAAGCCGGATGATGAACTGCTTGTGGAGCATCCATATAGGACTACTCTTTGCTGTTATGTGGAAATGGTGCAGTACAGCTGCTATTTGACAGCAATGAAATGATCCGGAAGTGTTTCCATTCCTGTCGTGCGATTGATAAAAACATCTTCAAATTCATCCAGCTGAGCAAACGTACAAAAGCCCTTTACGTGCAGCTTGCTGTCATCGATCAGAAGATAATTGTGATTTGATAATTCCATAGCGATACGCTTCAGCTCTCTTGTGGCCATCTCGGCTGTAAAAGCCTTCTTCATGCCCAAACTAACACCGGCACAGCCGATAAAGGCACGGTCAAAATTATAGAGACGCAGCATATTTTGAGCTTCATTGCCCTCACTCATTCGATACTTCGTATTGAATTCTCCACCGATGACAATGATTTTAGCCTTTGGATTCTGAACATTCTGTACGATTAGGTGATTGTTTGTCACAATTTTAATCGGTCTGCTGCTTAGAAAGTGAATCATCGGTACAATACTGGTACCACCATCCAGAAAAACACACTCCCCATCCTCTACCAGCGTGCTGGCAGCTTTACAAATCCGCAGCTTCTTATCATAATGAATGGACATGCGTTCCATCATTTTTATTTCCGCTTCATCTGTCAGAATGCGTTCCCGTTCTTTTTTTACAGCGCCCCCGTAAATTCTGTCAACCTTATTTTCATCATCCAGCTCAAGAAGGTCTCGGCGTATGGAGGATTCCGATACATGCAGCTCTTTGGCAATCTGTTTTACCTGTATCGTCTGTTCCGATTCCAGTTTTTTTAGAATATACAGCTTTCTTTCAGCTGACAGCATGTCTGTTCAACTCCTATCTTTATGGCTTATCAGAGGTATTTATCCTTATGTATGTGTGTCTGGTGCGGTATGCAAACTGTAGTCAGCATATTCGTTCATAGCTTTATTATACGAGAATATGAAGAGCATTACAAGCACTATTGCACGAATATTATCGAAAATGTGCGATTTATTACGGATATAGATGTTAAAATGAGCATAAACAAGCAAATAAGTGGAAGGAATGTAAATGAAAAAGTCATCCTTTTTCCGGAAGGCAGTCTGTCACTAGAGCTGTTCAGCCGGTAAGGATGAGTATATGTAGGAGCTGTTAATCTGTCAGAGTAAGCAACAGCTGTCTAAATTCCTGAAAGCTTATACATTCCTTGATCTGATCGGGTACATGCTTCTGAGAGAACAGCAGAATCAGGGCTTCATACAGCTTTCTGAATAAATGTGACTCCTGTTCGTGTATGGCGATCAACAGGACAACATGAACAATCTGCTTGTCCCAAGTGATACCCTGCTTCGACAGGGCGAGAGCTATGCCGGTCCTTCTGGCGTCCATTTTCATGGAATGAGGAACGGCGATGCATCCAAAGGCTGTGGAAGCGGCCTCCTCCCGCTTGATTACATCTTCATAAAAGGATGGAGAGGTATAGCCCTGTGCATAGAGCTTATCGTGGAGGATACGGATTATCTGTTCTTTTTTCAAACCGGCATCTGTATGCAGATAGAAAAGCGATTCATGAAAAAAGTCAGAAAAGCTCTCAGAGAGGATATGCAGCTTCTTCTGATCCATAACCTCCTGTATTTTTTCGAATATCTGCTTAAGATTCATTGCTTTTTTCAACGGAGGAATCATCAGCATATGCGGATACTCTTTTTGTACGGGAATTGTGGTAAACAACAGGTCGATTGCTGTATCCGGCAGCTGTGCTTCATAGGAGCATGCAGCACTGATACAGATTTCAGAATCAAAATGAATGAGAAGATAATTATAGATTTCCTGCCTGCTATTTTGATAATCCGGACACAGCAGTACGCATTTCAGCTTTCCGCTGTCGCTGCTCTGCCGTTCGATATCGGCACCGATGTGCATAGCAAGATAAGCGATTTCATCTGCAGTGATGTGGAGATTACAGGAAGCCTCCAGATAATTTGCGACATAGATTGCGCAGTCGAACAGCATTGGGCAGGAGGCCTGAATGCTTTCCAGCAGCGGGTTGCGCAATGAGGTGTTTCTCTTACAGCGGGCAAATAAATTCTTGAAATGCAGAGCAAGCGGATACAGCAGCGTATCCTTATCGAGCTGTAAACCATATTGCCGGTTGACAGAGGATATAACGGTCTGTGTGATTTCATAGATATCCTGTCCGACAACGGTAATCAGCTCCTGTCGGCTTTCCGCATGGCAGAGATTGATGCTGGTGGTGACAAGGTTGTGAATATCACAGCGTTCTGGATCCAGTAAGGCAACATGAAAGCTTTTTTCTAATTCATCTATCACAGACACCGTAATTTCTGAAAGCTCAGGCTGCTCCTTTTGTGAATGCTCAATCGTATTGCCGCTTTGCATACGGTCAAGCAGTATGGCAAGATGCAGTGTCAGATTTGTATATCCGAAGTCATTGATATAGCAGCTGTGCTTCTTGAATGTCTCATGCAGGATATCATGAATCTGCTGCACATTCAAATCCGGGAATATATCCTTCAATGTCTGTAAATCCACAAAGCGTTCACTAGACTCCTGATAAATGATGTCTGTCAGAAATTTTCGTTTATGTCTTTCCTCCCCGTCCGCATATATCATATCATTACGGCATCGAAAGGTGATTCCGGTATCCTGATACTCTTTGTTCATGCGATTAAGCAACCCTTTTATGGATGAATAGCTCAAATACAGTTCATCGCAAAGATCATACAGATCGATTTCCTGCGCGTGGTCAATGAAAAACTGCCGGATGATATAAGAGCTGCGCTCCTGGTATGTCTGCGGAATATCACTTTCTGCTTTCACATGCGTATCTGTATCAATACGGTATCCTCTGGGACCTGCCGCAATCAGATCAGGAAATTCCTCCTGTATGGCGGCAACGTAGTTTTTTACCGATCGCGGAGTAACATTAAGCAGTCTGGCAAGCTGTGTGGAAGAAATCGGCTGTTTCTGCTGTCTTATTATATGGACAAGCTCCTCATGTTTCTTTTTCATACGCATACCTCTCTCTTTACTGTTATTATAATGCAAGAAGTAAACAAAGCAAAACGAATCTTTTTCACTACAGGGATGAAAATATAAAAACTTTCACCCCTGCAAGGAAAGATTACAAGTTGAGCATTTTCTTTATACCGGAGATAATATAGGCGTGGAACAGTTCCAGTACCAACAGGAGGTAGAAAAGATGGAAAAACTGAATATATTATTATGCTGCGGAGCAGGGATGTCCAGCGGCTTTCTGGCACAGCAGATGCGCGGTGCAGCAAAAAAACAGGGGATCATGGCCAAGGTGGAAGCAAAGAGTCAGAACAATATAGCGGATGATCTTCCGAAGACGGATATTCTGCTCATCGGGCCGCATTTATCCTATGCGTTTGATGAATTAAAGGCGATGTGTGATCCGTATGCAGTTCCGGTTCTGATGATACCGAAGGATATGTATGCAGGACTGGATGGAAAAGGACTGCTTGCTTTATGTATGGAAACGTTAAAGGAAAAGGGATAGAGCTATGAATACATTTATTAACTGGCTGGGCTCCAGCTTTGCACCAAAGGTCGCCAAGGCCATGGATAAAAAAATAATACGTACACTTTCCGGAGCATTGATGGCCAATGTGCCGATTCTGCTGCTGGGGAGTATCATCTCCATATATAATCTGCTTGCGGGTTATGTCTCCTTTCTTCCGGATCTTTCTCCGGTCTATAATTTCAGCTTTGGCATTATGTCGCTGACACTTGTTTTTCTGGTTGGCTATCACGGCGCAAAGGAATATGGGTTTAAGGATTATGGTGTGTCAACCGGCTTAATCGCTTTAATGATGTTCTTTATGGTGATTAAACCGTCTATTGCGGACTTTCAGTTTCAGGTAGCGTTTGGAAGATTCGGAGGCTCCGGTATGATTTCTGCATTCTTTGCGGGTATTGTGACCATTGTAATCAGTAATCTGTATTTCAAGCTGCATCTGTTTGAGGATTCCGTATCTCTTCCGGATTTTTTGATTCGCTGGCTGAATCAGGTTATTCCGGGAATTATCGTGCTTGTGCTTACTACCATCCTTATTTACTGGTGCAATATTGACCTATTTGAGCTCATTACCAAGCTGTTCTCACCACTGATCAGTATCGGTCAGACCTATCCGGGCTTTATGCTCTGTATCTTTATACCGGTATTCTTCTATTCATTTGGTATCAACAGCTGGTTTATGAATCCAATCACCAGTCCTATCGGTCTTGCAGGAATCACCGCAAATGCAGCTGCATTTGAACAGGGGCTGCAGCCGACAAATATCTATACATCAAATGTAACCTTTTCGGTAATCTTTATCGGAGGTATGGGAATGACACTGGCTTTGAATATCATGATGCTCAAATCCCGCAGTAAGAGAATCAGGAAGTTCGGACAGATTGCTATGATACCGTCGCTGTTCAATATCAATGAGCCTCTGGTATATGGAGCACCGATTGCCTTGAATCCGATTTTAATGATACCGATGTGGATCAATGCACTGGTTCTGCCAACGATTGCATGGTTTGCGTTCTCCAGCGGTCTTGTCACGATTCCGCATGCTGTCATGAATGTGAACCAGCTGCCGATGCCGATTTGTTCCTTTCTGGCAACACATGGTGATTTCCGTGCCGTGATTCTGGTTGTAGGCATGTTCCTGCTGTCATGGCTGATCTGGTGGCCGTTCTTTAAGGCACATGAGAATAAAATGGTGAAGGAAGAAATGGAGATGGAAGCAAATGACTGATGAAAACAATGAGCTGATACTGAGTGCAATGGGGATTCTGACGCATGCCGGAGATGCCCGTCTGCATACCAAAGAGGCATTAAAATATGTACAAGCATTGCAGTTTGAGAAGGCGGATGCCTGCCTGAAGGAAGCTAAAAAAGAGATAACACAGGCTCATGCGGCACAGACAGAAATTATTCAGGCGGAAGCACGGGGTGTGCAGTATGAATACTGCATGCTGTTCAATCATGCGCAGGACACACTGATGACAATCAACAGTGAAATTGAATTGTGCAGTTCTCTAATCGATACCTTTCGCAGCTTTGCGGCTATGTTTGTAAAAAAGGAGGAAAGCTGATGAGTGTGTTTCCTGAAGGTTTTCTATGGGGTGGCGCAAGTGCTGCTGTTCAGATGGAGGGAGCCTATCTGGAGGATGGAAAAGGGTTGAATGTTGCGGATATCCAGATTTGTTATAAAAAAGCTGCAGGCGGCGGCAATACCAATTATACCAGAGAGCTTTTGAAGCAGCGTATTGCAGATGTGCAGGCAGAAAAGCAGCAGCAATATTATCCAAAGCATAAGGCGGTGGATTTCTATCACCGATATAAAGAATACATAGGATGGATGAAGGAGTGTGGATTTAAGGCATTTCGAATGAGTATCAGCTGGGCACGGATTTTTCCGAATGCGGATGATGAATATCCCAATGAAGCGGGACTTCGGTTTTATGATGAGGTGTTTGATGAATTGCACAGACAGGGCATCGAGCCGATCGTCACACTGACACATTACGATATGCCGTTAAAGGTGGTAACACATTATCAGGGATGGTATGGCAGAAGGACGATTGATCTGTATGAGCGTTTCGCACAAACCTGTTTGAAAAGATATAAGGACAAGGTTACCTATTGGATCGTAATCAATCAGATCAACCTGATTTTTGGGGAGTCCTTCAGCTCATTGGGAATGGTTATGGATGAGTATGAGGATTTCACTGCCGCAAAATATCAGGCGGTGCATCATGAGTTTGTGGCAAGTGCGGGAATCGTCAAGGCTGCAAGAGAACTTGATCCTGCGTTAAAAGTCGGTATGATGCTGGCAGATCAGCTGACGTATGCAAAGACCTGTGATCCGCAGAACGTAAAGGTAGCGATTGAGAAAAACCGGATGAAGGATTTCTTCTTTGCGGATGTACAGCTGCGTGGAGAATACCCGGGATATGCGAAAACGTGGTTTAAGAAGCATGGTATCACGATTCAGATGGAGGATGGTGACGAGGAGCTGATCCGTTCGTATACCATGGATTTCCTGGCAGTCGCATATTATTATAGTCACTGTGTTGATGAAAATGGAAATCGCTGCGCCAATCCGTACACAAAGGCGACGGAGTGGGGCTGGACGATCGATCCGGTTGGATTGTACAATACGATGGCACAGTATTGGGATCGTTACGGTGTACCGATGATGATTGCAGAGAACGGTGTGGGTGTGGAAGAGGCATTGGGAAGTGATGGCTGCATACATGACGAATACCGGATTGATTATCAGAAACGCCATATTCAGGAGTTAAAGGATGTAATGGAAGAGGGTACAGATATCTTCGCATATACCATGTGGTCACCATTTGATATCGTCAGCGGAAACAGCTGTGAAATGGAAAAGCGGTATGGGCTTATTTATGTGGATATCGATAACGAGGGGAATGGCACTGGTAAATGTATACCAAAGGATTCCTTCTACTGGTACGCTCGCCTTATAAAATCGAACGCAGAGAACTTATAGGGTGCACAACGTGCGCTCATGTGATCGAATCAAACGCGGAGAATCGACCTATCATACAAAAGGAACTACTACAGAAAAAGAATAATATTAAAAAAGATGCAATACAGAAATATACAATTCATAGCGTTGATGAATTGCAAGATACCTGTAAGCATCTTTTCATTATTCTAAATACTTTCCTGTGTATGTGTCTTTATAAATTGTACTATCTCAAGAGAATTATGAAATCTCTTTATACATTGTCGAAAATCCGTTTCCTTGATCAAGTTGGCTACTGCGACCAAAGCATCCAGATGTTCGATATTATCTTTAGAACAGAAGGAAAAGAAGACCTGAAGCTTTTTTCCATTGATAAATTCTACCGGTTTTTTTAAAATTAACAAGGTCATGCCTGTTTTTCTGACCGTTCCTTCATTCTTCGCGTGGGGAATAGCAATTCCATCATCAATTATCATATAGGACCCATAATTTTCAAAAGAATATAGCATTTGTTCCTGATAGCGCTGATCCACATAACCGTTTTCTACGAGCAGACCACCTGCTGTACGTATCGCATCTCTCCAGTTTTCAGCAGGATAATTCAGAAGGATATTCTCTGCCGGCAGGATATCAAGGAGTGTTTGGTCACGGCCATCATCCCGTATCAATAAATCCTGCAATGCCTCGCTCAGGTTTTTCTTCAACTCCGCATAATCATGGATTGTGCAGGATTTTTTCACAGCCTCCAGAATAGCGGTCATACGAACCCGCTTTTTTCGCTTTACAAGCAGTTGCTCATCCAGCAGTTGAATATCCTCACTGCTTAAGACAGGATGCACATGAAGAATCGGAAGGTCGTTACAATATTTCAGAGTATTGATTGTTGTGACAATCATGTCCACCTGATGCAGCAGCTCATACTGTTTTAAATAATGGTAGGGAATACAATCGAGAACATTCACCTCATAGGTATCTGACAGCTGCTGTTCCAGAAGTCTGCTGGTTCCATAACCGTGCGAACAGATTATCAGAATATTCTTTTTCTTACTATTGTTTTTTTCGCACCGGTTAATTGCTGCCTTGAAATGCAATGTCAAAAGAGCGGTTTCATCCTGATCCTGATGCTCACCTGTAAAGAAATTCATCTCTGTAAGCACCTGCTTCATCACCTCATATTCCTTGGGAAACTGTTGTTGAATCAGGCGGTAATCCATATCTGATACAGGAATATGGTTCAACAGGCGATACATAGTCGGGCGAAGATGCGTCAAAAGACTTTCATAGAGAGTACGATCCTGATTTAGGTTTAGCTGATAATATTTGCTGTACAGATTGATGATTTTAGATACAAGCAAATCGTGTTCAAACCATTCATTTTCCCGAAGATTACTGTTTTGTGCATAATTTGAACCAATTAACAGGGAAGACAGCTGCATTGTTTCATAGCGATTCAGGTCTTGCTTAAGCAGTTCCTTATTTGCTTCAATCACCTTATACTCCGGGCATGTAATGAGGAAATACTCATTATCACAGGATAACAGAGTCTGCTGTGCTGCTGTTCTGGCTAAAATAATCAGGCAGGAATAAAACATGATAGAATAACTATGGTCAGATAAAACAAAACCAAGCTCTTTCTGTATAACATGTAAAAAATTATGAATTTGTTCCTCCGCAAGATCAGTACGCCAGTGATAAAGAATCTCAATCAGAATTTTCTGCTGTGTTTCCGGCAGCTTTTCATATTCCATAAGCAGCTGCAGTAAAAGCTTGCGTATATTTTCTTCAGAACCGTTTAGCACCAGTCCTTTTTTATGCTCCTGTAACAGCTCCAGGTGATACTTTGTAAGAGTTGTACGAATATCATCCATATAGCTTTTGGCACTGGAGCGTGAGATATCAAGATTTCTTGATACCGCACTCAGGTTGATACTACCCTCAAAGCACAGAGTGTACAGCATGAATTTCTTTTTGGTATCTCCACTGTACAGCTGTGGGCGCTTTTCCTGTAAAAAGCCTTCAACATAGGAACGGTCCTGCAGTGTACAGATTTTTTTTATAATTGAAATTCCATGCTCCTTTAGCTCATAGTTTAGATTATTCACATAATAGCGGATACTGCGTTCGCTGACTGAAAAGTATTCCGACAAATCCTTAATACTCATGGGGGCTTCCTTATTATATAAAAGAGAAAGCAATTCTATATCTTTATCTGACAGCATACTATCACCTTCATGCACATTATAACAGATATAGATATTTTTCGTATGACAGATTTTTTCACATTTATGTGAAAGAAAGTAGTGGGGATACTTTTCTTCACAATAAAATGAAACCGAATACAAATGTATTTCTTTTGTTTTGCATGATACCATATGGGTGTAAAGAAACAGGACGCTACAGGAGGTACCATTTATGATTACTGATTTACTGGGAAAACATGTGCAGACTGCAGAAAAAGCAGAGGACTGGAAGGACGCCATTCGCATGGCGGCTGCACCGCTTCTGAAGAATGGAAGTATTCGAGCATCATATATTGACGCTATGATTCACAACGTTGAGGTGAACGGACCGTATATCGTTATAATGCCGGATGTGGCGATGCCGCATTCCCGCGTGGAAGACGGTGCTTTGAAAACGGATATATCCATTCTGAAGCTGAAGGATGGTGTCGCATTTCCTCAGGACAATATCGTACATCTGATTATTGCTCTATCCGCCAATGACAATGATGCGCATATGCAGCTGCTCAGTGATATGGTTGACGTATTTATGGATGAGGATAAAATGAATGGCCTTCTGCATGCGGAATGTGTAGAGGATATCAGGAGAGTGCTTGCATGAGCAGAGTCACCTTTCCGCTTGTAATCAACGGATTTACGATTTCAGCAGATTATGAGCAGGAGGATGTGGAAACGATATTCCTTCCGCTGCTTCGTAAGCTGAGTGAATTTCAGAAAGAGAAAAAACGACGGCTTCTGGTCTTTCTCGCTGCACCGCCGGCTGTAGGGAAATCCACACTGGCTAGTGTACTCGCCCATCTGTCCAGAGCTGATGAACAGCTTTGTGAAATACAGGATATCGGATTAGACGGATTTCATTATCCGCAGCGCTACCTTGATTCCCATACCATGCTGAAGGATGGAATCAGGATCCCATTACGTGATGTTAAAGGTTGTCCGGAAACCTTTGATATAAAAAAACTGACAGAGGCTTTACGTATCATCAGAGATCAGGATATAACTTGGCCGGTTTATGATCGAAATCTGCATGATGTTGTCGAGGATCAGATAAAGATATCCAAGGATATACTGCTTCTCGAAGGAAACTGGCTTCTGTTACAGGAGGAAGGCTGGAAGGAGCTGAAACAGTTCTGTGATTACAGTATCTTCATTCAAGCCGAAGAGGACATGCTGAAACAGCGTCTGATTGAGCGGAAGATACAGGGAGGACTTTCCCGCAGCGAAGCGATTGCGTTTTACGAACGCAGTGACGGCAGAAATGTTTCGCGGGTCCTACAGCATTCCATGCAGGCGGATCTGACTCTCAGACTGTCACAGGATATGAGATTTTGTAAGGAGGAAATAAAATGAATCGAGCGAAGCTGCAGGCATTCGGTGGATTTCTGACCGCTATGGTCATTCCGAATATGGGTGCCTTTATCGCATGGGGATTTATAACGGCTCTGTTCATCCCTACAGGATGGATACCGAACGAAGGCTTCAATGAACTGGTAGCACCAATGGTAAAGTATATGCTGCCAATGATGCTTGCCTATTCCGGGGGAAAACTGGTACACGGCGAACGTGGGGCAATTGCCGGATGTGTAGGAACCTTTGGACTGATTGTTGGTTCTGAAGTAAATATGTTTCTTGGCGCAATGATTATGGGACCGCTGAGTGCATGGTGTGTAAAACAGTTTGACCGGCTGATTGACGGAAAAATTCCTGCCGGATTTGAGATGGTTGTCAACAACTTCTCCCTTGGTATTATCGCAATGATTCTGAGTCTTTGCTCTTACGCAGCAATCGGACCTGTTATTGAATTTGCGAATGAAATGATCACCAGTATGATTACATCACTTGTGAAAACAGGATTCCTGCCGCTGTTATCTGTAGTAAATGAGCCTGCAAAGGTACTGTTCCTGAACAATGTTATTGATCAGGGCGTCTATTATCCTTTGGGAATGCAGCAGGCTGCGGAAGCAGGGAAATCCATCTTCTTTATGGTTGCCAGTAATCCCGGTGCCGGACTTGGTCTTCTGCTTGCCTTCTCTTTCTTCGGTAAGGGAAACAGTAAGAAAACAGCACCAGGCGCAATCATTATTCATTTCTTAGGCGGTATTCATGAAATTTATTTCCCATATGTGCTCATGAAGCCGCTGATGATCTTTCCGATGATTATCGGTTCCGCATGCGGTATCATGGTGTTTGAATTTTTCGGAGCAGGTCTGGTTGCCGGACCGAGCCCGGGTTCTATATTTGCATATCTGGCTCTGACTCCAAGAGGAAATTTCATCGGTATTCTGGCAGGTGTAGTAACAGCTACCGTGATCAGCTTCCTGCTTGCTTCCCTTATTTTAAAGACAAGCAAGGATAACGGTGATGAAAAGCTGGAGAAGAGCATTGAGAAATCCAAGGCTATGAAGCAGGAAGGAAAGGATCTTCTTGCATCTTCATTACAGACAGAAGAAGCAGAGGCCTTAAAGGATATTGCATATATCGCATTTGCATGTGATGCCGGACTTGGAAGCAGTGCGTTAGGGGCTACAGCGTTCAAGAAGCGTCTTCAGAAAATAGGAGTTGAAAAAACAGTACGTAATTATGCTATTGAAAAGGTGCCGGATGAGGCGGATGTTATTGTAACGCACATCAGTCTGCTGGATCGAGCACGCTTGAAATTTCCAAATCGCCGTATTATCACCATTCAGAATTTCATGAATGATCCGAATCTGGATGCGCTTTTCGAAGAAATCAGCAATACAGAAAACTAGAGAAGGGAAGGATATCATGTTAGCAAAAGCTGCCGTACTATGCGGAAAGAATACCATACAAGTTAGGGAACTGGAATTACCGCCAATCGGGGATGATGAACTGCTGGTGAAGAATATATCAAACAGCATCTGTCTGTCTACGTACAAGGCAGCACTTCTGGGGGAGGATCACAAGCGTGTACCGGATAATATCAGCGAGCGTCCGCCGATTACCGGTCATGAGTTTACAGGCATAATCATGGAAGTAGGAAACCATCTGAAAGACAGATTTCAGCCGGGTGAAAAGTTTGTACTGCAGCCTGCGATGGGGCTTCCAAGCGGTTATTCCGCAGGCTACAGCTATGAATATTTCGGAGGGAATGCCACCTACTGCATTATTCCGAAAATCGCCATTGATCTGGGGTGTGTACTCCCTTACCAAGGAAATTACTTTGCGAATGCATCCCTCAGTGAACCAATGTCCTGCATTATCGGAGCATACCATGCGACCTATCATACAAAACAGTATGTATATGAGCATTTCATGGGCGTAAAGGAACAGGGAAAGCTGGCGCTTATGGGCTGTGCCGGACCGATGGGAATCGGAGCGATTGATTATGCAGTGAATGGGCCGGTTTCATCAAAGCTGATTGTGGTGACCGATATTGATGAGCAGCGACTGGAACGTGCACGTACACTGATTCCGGAAGAAACGGCAAAGAAACAGGGAAAAACATTGATTTATATCAATACAAAGGATATAGATGCAGTAAGTGAGCTGCGAAAGCTTAGCAGGGGCACCGGCTTTGATGATGTGTTTGTATTTGCCGCAGTACCAGCACTTCTGAAGCAGGCTGACGCAGTATTGGGAAATGATGGATGTCTGAACTTCTTTGCAGGACCAACCGATAAACAATTTGCAGTACCGTTTAATTTCTACAATGTGCATTATGAAGGAACGCATATTGTAGGAACCTCTGGCGGATCAACGCAGGATATGCTGGAATGCCTTACGCTGTCTGCAGAAAACAGGCTGAATCCAAGCTATATGATTACACATATCGGTGGGTTGCAGGCTGCACCGGAAACAATTCTGAATCTGCCAAATATACCGGGAGGGAAAAAACTGATTTATCCGCATATCGATCTGCCACTGACTGCGATTGAAGATTTCCGCAGCAGGCAGTCTGAAAATCCGTTGTTTAAAACACTGGCAGATATATGTGAGAGAAATCATAATGTATGGTGTGAAGAAGCGGAGACCTATCTGCTGGAGTATTATCAGGTTTAAAAAGGAAAACGTTGAACCTCATTCTAAGAAAGTAAAGCAGGAATGAGGTTTTTTATGATGTTTCGTTGTAATGTGTTGAACTTATACTCTTACATGTATCAGGCTTATTTCGAATAGAGTATATAAGCATACATAGCGAATGAGAATAGCAGTTGATTTCTGCGCAAATAAAAAGCATAAAATCACCTGTCGCTGGTAATCTTATGCCTCATGGATTAAGCGAATACAATTACAAGTGGAATACTTTCCAATCTTCTCTTGCTTGTTTCATATTGCTGGGCGCTAAGCCTTCCTGTCACAGTGCTATTTCGCCAGCCGTATCAATTTCTTTTTAAGCTTTCATAATGCTGCAGGATGGCATGATGTAGTTCATGTGTTTTTGGAAAGCCGGTAATCCGTTCTACAACGTTGGAAAGTCCCTCTTTCCGTATACTTTCCTGAAGCAGCAGTGCCTGTGGATCATCTGGGTTATCATATAAAAAGCCATAGACTGTCACTAAATGAATCATTTGCTAAGAGATTGCCATATGATTTTTATGTAATGCTTATATCACTGTTATCAGATTGTAACCTGCTTTAAAGGATATTTTTGATTTGAATTGATCTTGCTTATCAGCTGCAATTCTTCACATGCCTGCGGGAATGCTGAAGCATACACAGGGATATGACTACAATCGAGACAATCCAGAACAGCATAATAACATTCTTCCAGGCCAGCGAATAACCGCCAATACTGAAATACGGCAGCATTTCACCCATATGAGGATTCAATGCGACTTTGAAAAATTGTGTGAAATGCACCATTTGAGATGGAAAGAACTGATCAATCACCATGCCTGGCAAAAGCTGATTGAAAAAGCCTGTAAATCCGCTAATCAGCGTCACCAGAAGCAGTGGAATCACTGTCGCAAAACGATTCTTTATGATATAGGAAAAAAGCATAGTGATAAAGGCGGTTGCCATTGATGCGATACTGATCAGCAGCATAGCATTTACAATCAGCGTTCGATAAGTAAATACATAGGCTGTGATATTCAGCGATGCCAGCGACTGTGAATAATAAGTCAGGTTCAGACCACGCAGTGGAAGGAACATACAGGACATGATATATACGATAAGAAATTGTATGAGTACGATTCCAAGCGCAAGCAATATACCTGCACACAGCTTTGCCGCAGTTATCTTTTTGTTTCCGGCAGCTGTGGGAATCATAATCTGATAGGTCTTATAATGCTTCTCCATAGCGAAGGTATTTGCCAGAATGATAACAAGAATAAGCAGCGAAGCGAATTCCAGATTATATAAAGCTTCAACGAACAGTGTATTTGGAATATTGCTGTCAATCTCATGAGAGGCTGATTTATAACGGTTTATGAAATTCTCCATCGTGGCATCGTATATGCTGTCCGGATACTCAAAGCCGGCAATCTCAATATTAAGCTGTTCCTTACTTAACTGATCTGGATGAAGCCACTTTCTCTGGGCGTCAGAAGAGAAGTTTTCATAATCGGCAACATCCTTTTTATCCTCAATATAATAATCATAGATATTGCTATACAGCTGGCGCACACCATCATGTTTTAAATAATCTTCAACATGTACCTTTACTTTGTCGCTTCCTTCGATTTCCTCATAGGAAATACCTCCGCTGATCTGCATATAGTTTTCAAATAATTCATTGACTTCCTTACCGGTATACTTACCGCTGCGTGCGTCTTTCAGTAAGGTTTCATAATTATCGCCATATACAGCTTTCATTTTTTCTTCATCCAGCGTTGTTTCTGTATACTTGTTCATAATAGCGCGGAAGTCTTTATCCATCTGCTGTATGGTCTTTTCACTGAGGGTTCCCGCATAGGAATGCTGAATCTGATCGGCCAGCTTCCAATATGCAAGTCCTGTTCTTTCTATTCCGTTTTCATCCTTCATGACGATATCAGTGCGGTACTGCAGTGGCTGATGGTAAAACTGATAGGTGCGGTAGCCATTGAAGATAAACAGGATAAGCAGCAATACGATGTTGACTTTGCTTTTGAAAATCTTTTTAAATTCAGATTGAATCAATCGTCTCATAGGGAATCACCTTCTTTAAAATAATATAAATAAAGATCATCCAGATCAGGCGTTATATTATGAGCCAGGGTATGTGGACGATCATCAGCCACAATACGCAGTTCGATGTCATTATCGACATTATGACTCTTTACGATAATATGGGAAGCCATAAGAGAGAGTGCCTCCTTTTTCGGAAGTGTTACCTGCCATACCTTTTCCTTCATAGTATGAAGTAGCTCTTTTGGTGTATCATGAAGAATGATTTTTCCTTCCTTCATAACGATGATATCGTCTGCGATGGTTTCGATATCACTTACGATATGCGTGGAAAGCAGAACGATGCATTCCTGTGAGAGGGATGCAATCAGATTGCGGAAGATAATGCGTTCCTTTGGATCCAGCCCGGCAGTCGGCTCGTCCAGTATGAGAATCTCCGGTTTATTTAGAAGTGCCTGTGCGATTCCCACTCTACGCAGCATACCGCCGGATAACTGTTTCATTTTTGTTTTCCGCTTATCCTCCAGATGCAAAATATGCAGCAGCTCGTCAATTCTTTTTCTGCTGTATTGCTTTGACTGATTTTTCAGAATACTCATATATTCCAGGAATTCATAGACGGTATAGTGCGGATAAAAACCAAAATGCTGTGGCATATAGCCGATTTTTGACGCATAGATGTCATACTGCTTTAAAGCGTCTATTTCGTCATAGCTGATGCTGCCGCCATCCTTTGGAAGCAGTCCGCACAGAATTCTCATCAGCGTTGTTTTGCCGCTTCCGTTTGCTCCAAGTAAGCCATGTACACCCTTTTCAATTGTTAAATTTACATCATACAGCACCTGATTCTTTTTGAATGATTTATTGATATGTTCTATAACCAGCTCCATTTTTGCTGCCTCCTTTCTGTATCTGACATCCCTTTATTCAACTGTCGCATATTGAAAAGCGTTAAACAAGAAACGATAAGTATAACCAGCACCGCCTGAGGATTGGATATCATGTACCGGATATACTGACTGTATATAAAAAGATATATACAATAAAACATGGAGTATGCGGCAAGTGCGGATATATAGCCTTTGATTCTGTGTATTAAATGTGTAAAAATAATTTGCATGGCATACAGCGGAACGATACCGGTCATGATAAAATCAGCAGGAATCCAGGATTCTTTAAGGATGAATATCACCAGTAATATAAAAGACATCACGAGCCCGTTTAAGGCGATACCGGCTGTACGAATCAGGAAGGCGCGACAGGGATTCAGGTAAACAGGACTGATGATATCCAGCATCCTGTAGTGGCTGCATTTATAATATTCATAAAGTGCAGAAATACCCAGTATGAAAAAGTAAATAGCAGTGTAAATCTGAGCATTGACTGCATCCAGCGTTATCAGCAGTATCGAAATCAATAGTCCGATAATAGATAGGATCATATAGAAGCGAAAATCTAGCCACATATAGCGAAGAATCAGCTGTAGCAAAGAGGTGCAGTTTTTTTGTGTGTATTGTTCCTGCTCTTTTTGACAGAGAAAAATCGTTTGTTCCATCGCTGCCTCATCTACCTGTATGAGTTTCTGTTTCATGATAACCTCCTTCTTTCCATAATGCACAAAGCCGCTTTAATGCCGCCGTGTGTCTTGTTTTCACTGTGGATACGGGAATTGAGAAGCTCTGCGCTATTTCCTTAAATGTCATCTGATGGTAGTATTTCAATAGAATTACATCCTGTTGAGAATCAGACAGCTCCCCTATGTAATACATAAGCTCTTCATTTCGTATCTGATCAAGAATGACTTCATGTACATCACTGTCCGCAGAAATTAAGTTTTCCTGCCTGTCAATATCCGTGTGCAGATCACGCTGCATTTTTCGGTGATAGTCATGACACAGGTTACTGGCAATCCGGTATAGGTAATGCAGCGTCTTGCCCTGCGCGTGATACATGGGAAGCTGACGGATGAAGCGCACAAACACTTCCTGTGTAATATCCTTTGCACTGTCGTCTCCCTGCATTTTGCGATATGTGAAGGAATAGATGTATGGATAGAGGTCTTGTATGAAGTTATTTAGTGTCTGCTGATCGCCTTTTTTTATTTTATGCAGGATCTGCTGTTCTCTCATATGCCGCCTCCTCACTTACTTAACGATTTGATTTGAAAAAAGGTTTTACTTTTCATTTATTTTAGCATACATGATAAAAAGACTTATCCACAGCTTGCTATAATTGCTTTATTCACGACTAACGTTTTTTACGTTAATATGCTTTCACAAAATTATAGCATTTTATACAGCTTGAATAAGTCCTTCGCTTTATTGTGTTTGCTTTAGTAGGTGATTGACAAACACCATCTGTTTCTGCGCTTCCTGAATAGTGTGTTCTATATAAGCGTCATCAATGGTGCTTGTCGTTAGTACGAACTCCAGAATCAGTGGTAAATTGATTCCTGTAATGCAACGTACATTATATCTGTCCAGATAAGGAGCTACCGCCTGCGTCATGCTTCCGCACATGAGATCTGTGAAAATGATAATTTCCTCCTGATTCTCAAAGGATTCAATGATTGTTTTTAATTGCAGCGCAGCATCCCTGTCATCAACATAGGCATTAACAGCGTAAATATTGTTCTTTTTTGTTAACACCTGTATGGAACTGACATAGCCATCCGCAAGATATCCATGGGTCGCTATGATGTATTTCATGAATCATACCTCCTCTGTGTGCGTCTTCAAATAAGCAGATGCACCATCATTTGCCGCATGAACAACACTCAGACCTCTATCTTCCGCAAGCAGGTGAGCAAGCATTTGAAAGGGGACCATGTACTCCATGACGCTGCAATACGGATCATCTTGAAAGTGGCACAGCAGTGCTTTGGAATCTTTCAATGGATGAGAATGATTTGCGATTAGTATTACATAATCGCTATATAACCGACACCAGCGTATCAGCTCCAGCATTCGCATTTCCTGTACACCGTCTGGAGCAATCAAAAATAATAGAGCATCCTTTTGTATCTGTGTGGTCCCGGTATGCATAAATTCCTCCTGCTCATAAGCAAGAGCTGCAATAGATGCAGCTTCTGCGATCTTTAAACCACCTTCCTGTGCAACTGCATAGTAGGGACCGGCTCCAATATAGCGTGCAACCATTTTCGTCTGCAGCAGCTCCCTATGGTTTTTATACCAGTCTGCTGTATCCTTTATAATTTGTTTCACATTATCTTCCAATCTGGTAAAGTATTGCTGATAATATGTGTATTGCTGCCTGCTGATGAGCTCTTTTTGATTTGCCGTTTCTATGATGCAGAGAAATGTTATCAGCAGTGATGCCATATGTGTACGTGTTTCGATAAAGCTTTCCTCAGAACCGCATAGCTTATTGATGACGATATCCGAAAGGTTTGCAAGGGGAGAATTCAAATCAATAGTTATACATACTACAGGGATCTTCAACCGTTTACATTCCTGTGCCATCCTGATTGGTCCGATTGTTGTTCCTGAATGTGCAGGGCAAAGCATAAGCATTTCATCCGGGCTATACTGCTGATTGATGTTAAATTGAAAATATTCAGGAAAGGAGGCAGGATTGCACACCTCTGTTTCCACCTGCAGCAATTTCTCCATACAGGGGGCAAGCATATTCCCTATAAAGGTGCCGGATGCCTGTCCGCTGAAATAAACCTTTTTTACTGTATGTGTCAGAAAATGCTGAACAAAGTCCTCAGTGAGTTCTTTTTTATGCTGTAGGAGTCTACGGATGAGCAAAGGTTCATCAGTAATCGTCCGCAGTAATGCAATGCGTTCCTGTTCCTTTGCTGTTGTCTTGGCACCTTCCATATCAGATGATACCGAAGGAGCCCAGAATGACACCAATAATAATAACCCAGATCATTAAAACGGTAGGCTTAACATTCTTTTTACGCATCAGCCATGCACATAGCAAAGTTAGAAGCAACGGCAGAAGATTCGGACAAATTTGATCAAACAGCTCCTGAATAATGATAGGCTCCTTTCCATAGCTGATCTGTAATGGCGTAGACAACGACACATAAGCACTCGTCAACGCTCCAACCACACTGAGTCCGACAATTAGACATAAATCTGTAATTTTTTGCAAAACGCCGGAGTTAACGACCTTTTCAATGAAGACCGATCCCATTTTAAAGCCCTGATGAATACCCCACCAATGAACCAGATAATTTGGCACATTATAAATCAGGAAATAGAGAAGCAGACCAAATGGATTGCCTGCGATACACATAGAAGCCCCAATGCTGGCGGATATGATGCGAAAGCCGCCGGTCTGAAAGAAGGCATCACCGATTACGCCTGTAGGTCCCATCAAAGAGGTTTTAACTGCTTCAATCGTAGGTCCCATGGTATTACCGGATTCGGCGTTTTTCACCTCCAGGGCTGCAACGATGCCGACAACAATTGCCTCAAATTGCGGACAGGTATTATAGAACTGCATATGCCGTACCAGTGCATCCCGCATTCCCTGCGGGTCATCCTTATAAATCTTTTTAAATATCGGAGTAAGGGAATAGACATAAAACATATTGTGTAGCCGCTCACTGTTGTAGGAAATTTCAATCGGCATGCTGCGCCAAAAGACCTTATGTAAATCTGACTTTGTAATTTCAAATGCTTTTTCACTCATATGCGTCTTCTCCCTTCTCGTTACCTGATGCATACATGGCTACAAAGCCAAGACCTGTTGCGATGATAGTGATAGCGATAACATTCAGATTCAGGAAAGCGGCAACTGCGAAGCCGACGAAATACAGACCGATAAAACGTTTGTCCCAGAGAATGTTTAAAAGCATACCGAATCCGACAGCAGTCAGCATTTCACCGGCCTTGCCAAGACCGTTCAATACATTTTCAGGAATGACGTTGATCAGTGACGTAATCGCCCCGGTTCCCAGAAGAACGGTAAGAAATACAATGGCTGTCATGAAGAACAGCTTTACAAAACCGACACCGAGGTGAAACTGTCCGATTTTTTTATAATTTCCTTCTTCAGCCCATTTGTCAGCCCAGCGATGCATCAGATAGCTGACAACAATGTTATAAGCATTGGATACGTTCCCGCCCAGAATCGCGATTGGCATTGCAATGGAAATCGCGACATCAAAGCTGTTTCCGGTTGCCAGTGCAAAATAAGTTCCTAAAATCGCCCCGATACGCGTTTCTCCATTGATGATACCGGCATAGCTGATAAACCCCATCCATACCAGTTCCAGTGTTCCCCCGATAACAAGCCCCTGCTCGAAATTTCCCATGACCAGACCCGTTAAGGCACCGCATACGATTGGTCTGTCCATAAAGGAGCTTCCGGCGATATTGTCCATGGACCATGCAAATGCATAAACAAGGCCCAGTAAGATAGCTGTTTGCATAAGTTCTCCATTCTCCCGCTTTCTGCGAGTAAATTTTAACGAAACAACATAGATAAAGATTTGTTGTTTCCTTTTTCTCTTTCTTATAAATACTTCGTAATGGATACCGGACGTTCATCCGGTGTAACATAGGATTCCGCTTTCACACCGAGGTCTACGATACTGCGAAGGTCATCATAATCCTCAGGGGCAAAAGCCAGAGAAGGGCATACCATCTTCTTACCCGGTCCGCCTTTCATAAGTGCTACATTCAGATGCTGTATTCCGGGTACACTGCGGATGATTCGCAAGGCGTCCTTCGGTGTTTCCACAAGCAACTCAATTCTTCGACGCTCGTTTTTAGGATCCATGAGAAACAACCCTGCTTTTTCCACAGATAGAATCTTCAAACCGCAGTTTGCCGGAGCAGACATTTTCATCAGACTCATACGCAGAGGGTCCTGTATCACTGCATCATTGGCGACAACGATCATATTGATATCCAGTTTTTTCGGCCACACCTGTGAAGTCTGGTAATGTAGTAAGCGAAAATCAATTCGAAACAAACTGATCATACAAATCTCTCCTTTCTTTCCTTATTGTACATACGGTGGTGAGCTCAGGCCTCCGCATGGTTCAGGCACTACTTTTTGAATATATAATCATACATATATAGAATTTCACTCACAGGGATGTCCACCTTGTAGTAATCCATAATTCTGGCAAAGCTGTCGTTGAACATTTTCTGAAACCGTTTCTGTTCTACATCCAAAGAGTAACCACGTTCCTTCCGGGCGATTTCATTTTTCATGACAAGCCGTTCTATAATACAGGAAATATGAATGTACATACCAACCATAGTTTCATTGGCGATCAGCATACCCAGCAGCTCCTGAAGGTGATCCAGTGCTTCTTCAATAAAGGTGATTAGTTTATCTGCATTGAGTACGGTCAGGTAATTCATGACATTTTCCAATGTGAAATTCTTGATGAGATTTCGGTTAAACTGCTCTTGCTCATTCTTTGTGAAGTAGCTGTTCAGTGTTGAGGTTATACTGTCCACATCCTTGAATGCAATGACATCCTCCATCGGTACGCTGGAAACATTGCGTATGTCTAACCGTGTTGTTGTGACAATGAACAAAACATCATACAGCTTGAATATATCATCCTGTTCCTTGTTTTTCTGTAGGCTGAGACAGTCATAGGCGAAAATACTGATATCAATCTGTCGGGGCATGCTGTTTTTAAAAAGCTGAACAACACGCTCGATTGCTTCCATTCCTGTTTCCGAGGTAAATATGATTGCTTTTTTGCGATTGATATTGCTGAATATTTTATATTCACAAACGGTTTCTCTGCTTACCTTGCTCAATATTTCCTTCATTTCTACATTTCTGCGGATCTCTCCGGCTACATGCAAGGCCATTCGGGTGGAAACATTGTTGATGATTCCGATATTGATGCCGCATTCTTCAATCAGCTGTGTACCTATATTCTCCAGAGATCCCATATCCACAAGCAGAATCAAATCCTTTCGTATACTGTTGTCGTTGATATATTTTCTCAGCTTCATGACAATGTCGTCCATGGATGTACTAACCGGCATATCAATTCCTTCCATAATGTGGCTTCCAATCAGCTTGTTCGCAGCGTCTGCTATGGAAGAGGCAGTGGAATAGCCATGTGAGATAATAATGCAGTTGTAACGGTATTTATCAATGGAACGGTTATAAAACTGAATATTCAAAATCAGAAATATCAGATTCATATCATTGATTTCCACATCAATTGTCTGTCGTATCTTGGTCATGATTTCCATGGCGCTTCGATAGCCTGTGGGATAATGCTCCTTTAACAGATGAATGACCTTACTGATTTCTTCGGCATGCTGCACCTCATAGCTGCGGATGGAAGAAAACATCTGCATATAGCTGTAAATAACGCGTGCAACGACGAAAGCACAATTGGATGGTATGTAGATATCATAACGGTCCAGCATATGTTCAAATACATCCAAAACCGCTTTTTCATAGGCACGAACGCGTGCATTGTAATATTTATGCTCAAATACGATATAGTCATAATAGACATTCATGTTATCAATGCAGCGTTCAAGAAACAGCTTCAGATCGATGCTTCCCTTTTCATATTCCCGATAGGCAGTCACAATAAAATCGAAGAAATCAATGATTCTTCCATTTTTTGTCTGCGGCAGATATTTGCAGATATCAATCATGTATTCCTCTTCACTATTGCTTTTATCAAGAGTCAAAGAATTGATAATAGATACCGGAAGATGATACAGATATATGTGCAGATCATCCGATACATCATGTGACAGATAGGCATTTGCACAGCTCGACTGTATGCAGGTTGATAACTCCTCAATATTGTTTTCATAGGTATGATTCACCAGGGCGATAAACGCCTTGCTGGAAATGAGAATATTTTTCTTCAACCGCAAGCCTTCCTCTTTGAAAAATTCAATGATCAGCATTTCCTTATCTTCTATCGGCCTGTTTTGAAGGCTTGGGATATGACAGATAATCGGTATGCTGTGAAAGAAAGCGTTATGTATATTCTGCTTTGAGTCTATACAGCTGGTAAAGATAATACGGGTTCTGGACTTAAATACCTTTCCCTGTTTTCCTGAGGAAATGGTATATTCACCACTTTGCATATACTGAATCAATAGAAAGTAGCACTGTGGTGAAAGCCGCTCAACATTCTCTATGACCAGAATTCCATTTTTTGCTCTGGCAATCAAACCACCTAGATATTTCTGCGAGCCGTCGTCCAGATAAGTCCCGAAGATGATTTGTACATCCTTTTCCCTGCCATTGCTTTCCTCATACTGACTTTCATTAAAGAAGACCAGTCTGGCATCTTTGTCTATTAGCGATTCTTCGATAGCATACTGGTAAATCAGGCGTGTGAAGAAGGTCTTGCCCACGCCGCGTTCCCCGTAAAGGAGGATTGGCAAACCGTTTGGCGGATATTTAATTGCAGACTGGCACTGCAGAATACATTCGCTGAGAGAGGTATCATGTCCAACAGCCTTCAGAAAGCTTCGTTTTGTTCGCAAAGACCTACCAAACTGATCAGTCAGCTCCTTTTCATCGTAAAATTCATTATTTTCCAGCTTGATCTGATATACACTTTCAAGTGTATGCCGGTCCAGAAAATAAACCGGTCGTGTTTGAACCTTCAGAAAGATACCGTCTCTGTAAAATTCATTCAGATACTGTGAGGCAAGCGAACGAGAAATGTTCAGGCGCTTGCTTAAGTAGCTGGAATCACATTTCAACAGCTGATTGCTGCAAAATTCAAATGTGCATTTTACAATAAATTCATAAACTTCATTTTTTGTTTCTCTACTCATTGCGGCTCCTTTCTGCACCCAATCTTTCCACTTTTATATTAAAGGGAAACGGACGCCATATGTAATGTGTCGACACTTTCGACACATAGGCAGTAAATATCGTCAGCGAATGCGTCTTTAGACCTGCCCTCATGAAGTAAAAGGTATCAGGTTCTGCTGTTAGTATTGAGCTATGCTGCTTATATATGAATTTCAATTAAGAGAACATGAAAAAAGAAAGCCGGCAACTGCCAGAATGATGGGAATAAGTGTTCAAAGTGTCGACACTTCCCTGCCCTGTCATCAGAGTATTTATAATGAAGATAAAGATATGAAGGAAAGGAGGAAATAAGCATGCGATTTGTTATAACAAAGGATTATGATGAGCTGAGTCAGGTGATTTCATCCACCATGCTGAAGCATATGCACACAGACCGGCCTCGCGTCAATATTTGCGTGACAACCGGCACGACGCCCGTACAGGCATATCAAATCCTGGCTCCCCTGGTGAAAGACAAGCCGTATTTTGAACATGTCCATTACTATGTGGTGGATGAGTTCTGGTATGCAAAGGAGCCGGGAACTCAGGATGCGGATATTCCCGTAAATAAAATGAGCATGGATTTAAAATTCTTTCAGGCAGCCAATATCCCGGAAGAGAGAATTCATACTCTGCGGGATGAAACCGTGGACAGCTTTGATGCGGCGATACAACAGACCGGCGGCATGGATATGGTTCTTATGGGAATCGGTACAGATGGTCATTTCTGCGGGAACCATCCAGGTACCTTTACAAACTGGAATCAGGGCTGCCACAGCATTGACCGCTACTGTACGCCGCAGGTGAATCAGCTGCTGGAATTTCTGTTGAAGGATGACATTCACAGTGATGATGTGTCGAGAATCCCTGATCATTACCTCACGATGGGGCCGAAGACGATTATGGATGCAAAAAATATTGTCATGATATTCTCAGGGAAAGGAAAGGCTGAGACGGTACGCAGGGCATTCTTCGGTCCGGTCACTATGGATTTTCCGGTATCTGTTTTCCAGCTTCATCCACATGTAAGCGTGCTTTTGGACGAAGCAGCGGCATCTGAAATAAGGGAGCTTTTGTAAACGGGATGCTGATTCCCCAGTATCAGCGGAAAGGAAAAGGCAGTTTCAATAAACTGCCGGTGAATGTATGAGATTTATAATTACAAAGGATCATGAAGAAGTAAGTAATGTTATGGCACAGCTAATGCTGAAGCATATGCATAGCGACAAGGAGCGTGTCAATATTTCTATCACAACGGGCAAAACGCCAGTCCGTGGATATCAAATCCTGGCTGAACAGACGAAGGGGAAGGCATATTTCAACAATGTGCATTACTACATTTTTGATGAATTCTGGTATAAGGATGATCCAAAAGGTATCTGCCGTGCCAGCCTGGACTACAAATACTTTGATCTTGCGGATGTAGAGGAGAGTCATATTCACAATCTAGATGAGAGTAACGCGGACACCTTTGATGAGGATATACAGCAGGTTGGCGGTTTGGATTTGATAATTATGGGAGTTGGAAGCAATGGCCATTTTTGTGGAAATCAGCCGGGAACCTTTGATAACTGGAATACGGGTACCCATCGTATTGACAGACATGCGACACCGCTTGTAGAAGAACTGCTGCTGCAGCTGTTGAAGGAGGATTTACATAGCAACGATACAGCACGCATTCCGGATCATTATATTTCCATGGGGCCGAAAACAGTCATGGCTGCGAAAAGTATTGTCTTCCTGATGAGTGGAGAACAAAAGGCAGAGGCAGTGAAACGAGCGTTTTTCGGACCTATCAGTGAAGATTTTCCGGTATCCATTTTTCAGCTGCATCCGGATGTGACAGTCGTTCTGGATGAAGCTGCCGCAGGCAAAATCAAAGAGCTGCTGTAATGCTGCGTGTACATCGCTTTGAACAGGACTGTCAATATATCGAGGATACCAAGCATCATAAGCTTTATCACATACCCGCAGAGCAGTGCGGTATATTTCAGGTATTGCATGGGGCTTTGTTTGCCGGTACTGCGCTTTGCGGTGCTGCGCTGGGACTTTCGATACCGCTTTGGCTGGCTGTCTCAGCAGGCTGGATGCTGGCAGTACTGCTGAAGCTATATGAACATCGTGTTTTTCTGCCACGGCTTTCCTGTGTGAAACGACTGCCGAAGCAGATGGATATATCGTGCAGACAACATCATAAGCTGCTTATTATCAGCGGATTTCTCATTGTCTTCCCACTGCTTATCTTATGGAATCAGACATATCAGAATCCTGTTGTAGTTACACTGGCGCTTACTGTGACAGGTACATCCGCATTTCAGTTCATACGGCAGCTGCGCATATTACGGAAAAGGAGAATGCTATGAAATTTATTGTTACCAGAGATTATGAGGAACTGAGTCAGGTTATGGCTCAGCTGATGCTGAAGCACATGCATACTGAAAAAGAACGTACCAATATCGCTATCACAACCGGAAGCACCTGTATACAGGGATATCGACTGCTTGCCAAACAGGTGCATGGCCGGCCGTGGTTTGATGCGGTGCATTACTATATCTTTGATGAATTCTGGTTTCAGGATGAACGTCATGAGAAAGAAATATCCGTTTGTCAAATCAGTCTGGATGAAAAATATTTCCACGCCGCAGAGGTTGCGCCGGATCATATTCACGATTTGAATATGGAAAATTATAAAACCTTTGATAAGGATATACAGAAGCAGGGAGGCTTAGATCTTGTGATTATGGGAATCGGGAAGAATGGCCACTTCTGTGGAAATCAACCGGGTACCTTTGACAGCTGGAACGCAGGAACACGGCTTGTGCGAACAGATGAAACACCATATCTGAGAGAGTATTCCCGTAAGCTGCTGCATCATGACTTCCACAGTGAGGATACATCCCGGATACCGGAGTATTATATTACGATGGGGCCAAAAACAATTATGTCCGCAAAAAATATTATATTTCTGCTAAGTGGAAAGGAAAAAGCCGAAACAGCAAAGAAAGCATTCATGGATCCTGTCACAATGGAATTTCCGGTATCTATCTTTCAGCTGCATTCGCATGTCACTGTTATTCTTGATGAGGCAGCGGCGGCACTGCTGCCTCTGTAAACGTTGTGTGCACAGGCGATAATATGGCATACGCCTCTTTGCCTGTTTCAGACTGGAAAAAAGCTCAAGAGAATCCTAACGAAAGGAAAACAGCTTGAGCCTTTTTCTGTATGACGGTGTGAAATTATAAAGTTAACGACGATTGCATTGAAAAGTACGATATGCAATGTCGGGTATATCATGACATAAAAAAAGTGTTAGTGTTATCGATCTGGGGGAAGATATACTGACTTACCTATATGGGTGGGGGAAGAAAGAGTAAGCCAGCTGATAACACTAACATAGTTAATATAACCTATTTTATATGTAAAATCAACTTTTTTTTAACATTTGTCAAAATTTACCTATTTATATTGGAAATATTTACTTTAAAAAGAAAGAGGTATCAAAATTGCGAAAATCATGGATGACTGCATGAACACCTGCAATTTTCTCATAAGCAGCTTTTCGCTCCGGCGTGGTAATCGCAATCAGTCTGCCCGGTTGACAGCGATATGCAAAATCAAGACCGGATAGAGAATCTTCAATAATCATACAGTCCTCCAGCTTTACTCCGATTGCCTGAGCACCTTCATGAAACATGGATATCTTATCGACATGGGTGCCGTCGTCATAAATGATCTTATCAATATCAAACCAGCGGTCAAGGTGAAAGGAAGAAATGAAGAAATCAATATTATCCTTAATGGATGCCGAACAGATGGTCATCGGAATCTGCAGCTCTTTCAAATAGTCCAGTACATCCTCCAGACCGTCCACTAAATGAAACATCTTCGGATCATTGATACAGCACTCGCGATACAGCGCTTCCTTTGCTTTGGACAGCTTTTTACTCTCCTCATCACGCATGTCGCCGAGCAGCAGCTCGATGATTTTCTTGTTTGTCTTCCCATGGGTATGATCCAGCTCATAATCTGAAATCGGACATCCGCGATATTTCTGAGAAAATACATCCCATGCTTCCTTATGCTTTTCAGAATCAAAAAACATCGTTCCGTTAAAATCAAATAACAGTCCTTTTTTATTCATAGCTTCTCCTTTCAGAAAGGCTTCCGCCTTTTCTCTCTTTATTGTAGTATACGGATTTGGTTCGTCAAGTCCTCCTGTATAAATCCATAGGCGTTTTTCAATCCATAGGTGCTGCTGTTTTTCTGTAGCGTTCCGTTATGGACAGGACCATCGCTGCGCACCTGAAACCATCCATCCTCCTGCTTCAATACAAGGTGAGAGCAAGGAACAGCTCCTGCCCTATACAGTACAGTGTCTTTTGTCTTTGAGGAATATACGGTGACTGGCTGTTCACTGACAAGGTAGGAAATGTCACGGTCCCTTCCCTGCATCACCATATCGAAGATCCGATAAAAATCCGCAGCCTTTTCTCCCCAGTAGGGGTCCGAGGCATAGCGTACATTCATGCCGCCTGCCTTATCGCCGAAGAATCCTCCATGATACAGATCGCTCAACGGATTGAGATAACTGTTTTGCAGGTACTTTTCCGCATGCGCAAGGATGCTTTCCCTTACGCTTTTATAGCCGGAGGCGCTTTGTGAGGGGGAATCATCATACGCTGCATGACCGAACAGATTTTTCTTCTCCCGTGCAATTGCACTTCTTCCAAAATCACTTTCGTTCATTGCCAGTGCAAACATCATGATGGCATTTGTGCTATAACGCTTCTGTGCCTCTATAAACCAGGCGCCGCTGTCATACAGAAGAGACTGCGAGGAGGACGCAAAGCCGAGATAGTTTTCCACATACCAGTTGATATCGTCCGCTGCATAGCGGCTGATGCTGCGATGCGGCAGAAACTGATAGTAATTGTAGAAGGCTTCTTTATTTGCGGCTCTTTCATGACTTCCCTTACGATAATCATCAATCATATCTTCAAAGGTGGAATAAAAATAATGACCGTCATAGCTGTAATAGGCGTGATCCTTCAGCCCTGTTTCTCCCATGGACAGCTCATTGGCGTAGCTGGATTCTGCTATATTCGTTGTTATTTTATGCGTTAACAGATGAGATTTTGCAGTATAGTGATTGATGGACGCCACATCATTTTCGTCATAATAATTGTGTAAGGTGACTTCATCGACAGCTGCCCAGCCATCCACTCCTGCCTGACGAAACCGTACTTCACTTCCGTCGTCACTGATATCGACAAAGGCGGCATCATTTCCATAGCAGCCGTTTGTATAGCCTGTTTCCTCTGTTTCTGCCATACGGTAGGAGATGTTGAGCGTACAGTCCTTTCTTTGAAATTGTACGACACCATAACCGATCGCAATCAGCTTATGATCATAGCGGATACCTGCATTTTGTTTTTCCGCTCGTTTTGTCTGCGCCAGCATTTCTTCCTTTGCCTGCGCCAGAGAATGGTATTGTGCATACTCCTGCTCAACACCTTCTTTCAGGATTACAACCGTATAGGTCCTTCTGGCAGAGAAAAACCATGAGATAACCAGAACCGTCAGGGCAATCAGAAGTCCGCTGGCAAGTATGGGAATATAGCGGTTGGTTTTCTTTTTCTTGCGTTTTCGAACGTTTTTTTTCATGCCTTCCTCCATTTTCTACAGTGTATCGTAATTCTTAAAAAAAGGAAAGAACTCTTGTAATTCTTAAGAAAAGTTTTATAATGATGAAAAAAGTGAGGGTGATGACGATGCTATGTGAAAAAACATTTTATGAGCTTTCTCTTCTTTCCTATTTTGATACCTATGCGGTGAACATACCGGTTTCGGATATGATTCGGCATATACAGGAGGATGAGCAGCTGATGCAGGATTACGGTCAGTATCCAGATTTCCAAAACAACATGAAGCTTGTCCGTCAGATGAACCCGGACGAATATGCGCATATGACAGTAAAGGAATGGTATAACGATAACGCAGACAGCGGTGTTGTGTATTATACATTTGAGATGGAGGATGCTTTGATATTTGCTTTCCGCGGAAGTGAAAAGCTGGATGATGTACATCACAAAACCGGATGGCAGGACTGGAAGGACAACTTCCGTATGTTTTTGAAGGACCCCACCTGGCAACAGATTCTTACACTGCACCAGATACAGAAAACAGATATACAAAAACCCTTTTATATGTGCGGACATTCCAAGGGCGGCAATCTGTCGCTGTATGTTGCCTTGACAATGAAAAAAGAGCTGCAGGATTACCTGGTAAAGGTGGTAAGCTTCAATGCACCGGGGATCACAAAGCCGATTCTTTCCCTGTATGAACAGCGCGCCAAGGATCCGGAATTTCTGGAAAAGCTGCTGATTTTTGAGAATGAGAACGACTGTGTTTCAGCGTTTTTTGAAAATTTAAAAGAACCGGTTTATGTGCGCTCCTGTTATCCATGCACAAACATGGAGGAGCTGTATCACAACCACAATTTGTATGCGATGGATTTTCGGGACAATGCCTATGTTATGGCGGAGAAGAAAACGGTTATGCCGAAGTTCTTCTATCATTTCATCAATGATTTCTTCATGAATCTGAAGGAGGAACGGGTGCAGCGGGTTGTCGCTAAAATGGACGAGTATTTTGACAGCGGCTGTTCCATGGAAGAGCTGTATAAGCTGATGCTTGTGGATGTATCCCGGTATGTATCGCTGTTTGAGGATATTCCGGAGGAGGAAATGGCGACCATCACCCTGCAGGATTTGATCGACCGCCGTAAGACTAAGCTGATTATGGATAAGGTCAAGGAGCTGCAGCCAAACAAGACGCTTCAGAAAATGGCGGATACGGTTAGAATTTCTTCTCCAGTCGCAAAGCTGAATGAGATTGATATGAAGGAAATAACACAGGGTCTCATTGATAATTATGAACTTATGGTAAAAGAGAAAACAAAGGAATTTCAAGCAATGATTACGGAAAACAATGAGAAAATCATGCATGCAATCCGATCAATACGAAATCGCGAAGGTGATTCGCAAGAAAGAATATAGTTGCAAAGTTGCCGTTCCTATAGTATTCTAATAGTAGAATACTGCAAATATAGAAAGAAGGGTACCTATGCCGCTGAAACATGCAATTCTGGGTCTGTTGAACTATGCGGAAATGACGGGGTATGATATTGACCGTTATTTTAAGTCAAGCATTGCCTTTTTCTGGCATGCGCAGACGTCGCAGATCTATAAGGAGCTGAACACCTGTACAAAGCATAACTGGGTGGACAGTGAGATTGTATATCAGAGTGATAAGCCGAATAAAAAGGTGTTTCATATTACTGATGAGGGAAGACTGGAGCTAAACCGCTGGCTGGCGGATGCGGATCTTGAGGATATCATGAAGTACAAGAATCCGCTGCTGATTAAAATTTTCTTTTCCAGCAATATCGATATTGACAAGACGATGCGCCTATTGGAGAAATACATACGGGAGTGTTCTGATATTATTGATAAAATGAATGAAGATCTAAATAAGATTCCGGAATTCGAAGCACAGATTCACAAGGATAATGAATCCTTTTACTGGGGAATGACAATGACCTATGGATTTATGTACTATCAAAATGAAATCAAATGGGCCAACTGGTGTATTGATAAGCTGAAAGAAAAAATAGGATGAAACCATAATCATACAGGCTGTAAAGGTAGCTTAAATTTAACGGAAGCCTGTGATTATCTATAGAAACATGATATAATGAGGGCGAATAATTATCATATCCTAGAACAGAAGGGAGAAACATCTATGGAAAAACTGACAATGCAGGATTATCTTAACTGTTTACAGGCAAAGAAGCAGGAAGCACATGACAAGCAGTGGCTGTACATCGAAGTGAATGCGAAGGATCTGCTGGAAGAGTGCGAGCCGGGCATAAGAAATCAAAATGTATGCTGTAAGGCTATGCTTGATGCTATGCTGGAGGGTGACGGCTTTATCGTAGAGCCAAAAAACAAAAGCAAATGCGCAGCGAGTCTGACAATCCGCTATTATGTGGATAATCTGAGTCCTGAGCGGAGAAAATATGCAGAAGTAAATCAGTAATCAAATAGAAAAAGGATGTAACATATCAATATGCTGCATCCTTTTTGTATGCCTGTATATTTTTGTCGAAGAATTCTGTTTCCCGGGAAATGCCTTCCTTCAGTTTGATGACAGTGGTCGCAGCACTGACAACAGCAGCCAGCTTCAACCGCATACATCACATTTTTTTGTATGGATAGAGATAACGCTGCAGCACGTTATTTATCTGGCTTTTTATAACTTCAGTACAGAGTCTGTGTGTTCACAAAACAAAAATAAGACTTTACAAATATACGGTTAAATGCTTTGAAAAGCCTATAAATAAAGGGCTTTCAAGAGTTCATATCCTGTCATTATCCAAAACAAAAGTTGAACTTAAATTGGATTGAAATGTTTTTGAATCTCTTTTATTATCTAGGTGTAAAGCAAACGAGGAAGCGTGAAGGAGGTGACATGATGCTGAAAGATCTGACAGATGAAAAGCTGATCAAACTGAATATTGAAGCTGCTGACTGGGAAGAAGCAATTCGCAAATCTGCGCAGCCGCTGATAGACGAACACAAGGTCAAGCCGTCCTATGTGGATGACATGATTACAGGGGTTAAAGAAAACGGTCCTTATATTGTTCTTACCAAGCATGTTGCACTTCCACACGCCAGACCGGAGTCCGGAGCACTGGAAAGTGCCATTGGTATCGCAACCTTAAAGACACCGGTTGTCTTCGGAAATGAAGCAAACGATCCTGTGAAATATCTGTTCTGTTTAAGTGCAAAGGATAACATGGAACATCTGAATGCACTGGCTGAGCTGGCGGGAATGTTTGAGGATGCTCAATTTTACAGGCTCCTGGAACAGGCAGAGAGCGCAAAGGAAATCATGGAATACATCAGTAAATAGAAAAAGGAGGAAACTGATATGTACAAAGCTTTAGTATGTTGCCGTGCAGGCATGGGATCCAGTATGCTGTTGAAAATCAAGGCGGATCAGGTCATCAGCGAAAACGGCTATCCGATCCAGACAGAGCATGGAAATCTGGATTCACTGAATGGATTTAGCGGGGATCTTGTTATCACGATGGATGATCTGGCAGATGAATTAAAGGACAAGGTTCCTTATGCACTGGGGATTCGCAATATCATGGACAAGGTGGAAATGAAATCCAAAATGGAAGAGTTTCTTGCCACAAAATAGGGATCAACAAGGGAATGTATAAAAAATAACTAAAGGAGAGAAAAACATATGTTAGATGCGATTTTAGCGCAATCACGAAATACCGCATTGATTATGGGGCTGATTGCGATGATTGGTCTGCTGCTGCAGAAAAAGCACGCAACGGATGTGATCAGCGGTACGATGAAAACAGTTATCGGATTTATGGTCTTCAACATTGGATCTTCAGCAATGTCAGGTGTTGTACAGACATTTACAGATTTATTCAATGTAGCATTTGGAATCGAAGGAGTTACCACGCAGGTAGAGGTCGCAACAGGTCTTGCATTGAATACCTATGGTACGGAAGTGGCTTTGGTTATGCTGCTGGGCTTCGTTGTCAATCTGATCGTTGCCAAATTTACAAGATTTAAGGCAATCTTCCTTACCGGACAGCACTTTCTGTACTTTGCATGTGTTATCGCACTGATTTTTATTGCAAATGGTCTGCCGATGCCGCTTACGGTAATCGCCGGTGGTATCCTGCTTGGATTCTGCGGAGCAGCACTGCCATCCTTCTGTCAGCCGTTTATGAATAAAATCACGGGTGCCGATAACCTGGCAATGGGTCACTTTAACTGTATCGGTTACGCATTCTCCGGATATGTAGGGAAATTATTCGGTAAAATGGGAAAAAGCACTGAAGAGAAGAAGGATGCCAGCACTGTTCATATGCCAAAATTCTTTGAATTGTTCCGTGACTTTATCTTCTCGGTAGCACTGTTCATGGTTGTATTGTTCTACGTGGCTGTCATCGCCTGTGTGGTAAACGGTCATATGGACATCGTGCTTGAAAAAGCAGGAAATGATATCTGGTTTATCTATCCGTTCCTGCAGGGTCTGCAGTTTGCGGCCGGTATGAGCGTCCTGATTTATGGTGTGCGTCAGTTTATTGCAGAAATCACCGCAGCATTCGTTGCAATTTCTGAGAAATATATTCCAAACTCCAAACCGGCAGTTGACTGCCCGGCAATCTTCCCATTCGCACCGACAGCTGTATTGATCGGCTTTGTGGGAGCATTCGTAGGCGGTCTTGCGGCAATGGCAATCATGATTGCATGCAACAGCAGTGTCATTATGATTCCGGCAGCCGGTATCTGCTTCTTCTCCGGTGGTACCTGCGGTATCTTCGGAAATGCCTATGGCGGATGGAAGGGCGCACTGGTTGGTTCCTTCATCGTTGGTATGGCATTAACCGGTCTGCCGCTGATTCTGTATCCTGCATTTGCAGGTCTGGGAATTTCCGGAGCATCCTTCCCGAACGTCGATTACAATATTATCGGAGCATTCCTGAACTGGATTCTGGGAATCTTCGCCTGATTCACGAATAGGGCAGGGATGGAAGTCCTTGTCCTTCTTTTTGAAAAGAGGTAGGTCCTATGGAACTGAAAGAGCTGATCAAACAGCAGAAAGCAAAGGGTGTCCTTGTGAAAGCACTGGCGCATCCTTCTCTGGTCATCATGGCACAGGATTGCGGAATGGATTTTATTCTGTATGATTGCGAGCATGGTGTTCTGTCCTATGAACAGCTGCATGATCTTATAGTGCTTGGCAATATGCGAAAGCTTTCATCGATCGTCAGAGTTGCACAGCTGGCCAGATCCGATGTATCCAGAATACTGGATTGCGGTGCCTGCGGTGTGATGGTTCCGATGATTGAAACAGCTGAGCAGGCAGAGCAGCTTGTACAGTGGAGCAAATATCCGCCGTTGGGAAAACGAAGCTATTCCGGGGGAGCCAATACGCACTATGCCCCTGGGGGAAATCATGCACTGCATATGAAGCAGCTGAATGAGAAAACGATGAGTATTGTACAGATAGAAACACGGCAGGGTGTGGAAAACATCGATGCTATCCTGAATGTGAAGGGAATTGACGGTGTGCTGATCGGTCCCTGTGATTTGGCGATATCACTGGGCTGGCCGGATGATCTCATGCGTGAGGAAGAGCTCAATATGATTCAAAAGGTCGCTGATGCCTGCTTGAAACGTGATTTGGGCTTTGGAATTATCGGCGGCATAGCGATGCAGGAATATTTTAAAAAGGAAAGCAGTCTGCTTGTTTCCGCTATTGATACAGCACTGATGCGGGAAGGCTTAAAACAGGCAGTGAGAGAATATGAGCAACTGGAAAGGAAGTAACTATATGGCAGTAGAAAAAGAACAGATACGGGAGTTTCTGGATATCGAATCCAGTGAATTGAAGAATTTCATAGACAGCATTGACGCAGAGGCGCTGATTGCGGCCAGAGAACTGATTCTGCAGGCGGAACAAAATCATAACCGTGTGCATGTGACAGGGATCGGTAAGCCGGGACATGTGGCCGGGTATGCAGCATCGCTGTTATCCTCCACAGGAACACCAACCTATGAGCTGCATGGAACGGAAGCCGTACATGGCAGTGCGGGACAGGTGCTGAGCGGAGATGTCGTAATTGCCATTTCCAACAGCGGAGAGACGACCGAGCTGAAGGCAACTGTGGAAACACTGAAAAGCAATGGTGCCAAGCTGATTGCATTAACCGGAAAAGCTGATTCCTGGCTGGCAAAGCAGGGGGACGTCACGCTGATTGCCGGTGTCAATCAGGAGGGGGATGCTATGAACAAGCCGCCAAGAGCCTCTATACTGGCAGAGATGGTCATGCTGCAGAGCCTGAGCATCTTATTACAGAACGCAAAGAATCTGACACCGCAGCAGTATGTGAAATGGCATCCAGGCGGCAGTCTGGGCGCAAGTATCAAAGAAAGCGGGGACAGATAAATGAAGCTGGAAGGAATCATAACACCAATCGTAACCCCGTTTCATCGTGATGAGGAACAGAGTATCAACTATGAAGCGACAAAGCAGCTGATCGATCATTTGATCGCAAAGGGCGTTAAGGGAATCTTCATTCTCGGAAGCAACGGAGAGTTTCATGTGATCGATGAAGCGGAGAAAATAGAATTTGCCGAAAAGGTGATCGGGATGGTTGACCACCGTGTGCCGGTCTATGTAGGGACAGGGGCATGCAGCACAAAGGAAACCATCCGTCTGTCAAAGAAGATGGAGGAGCTGGGTGCGGATGCACTGAGTGTCATCACACCGTATTTTCTGACACCGACAGAGGAAGAGCTGGTACAGCATTTCACAGCGGTTGCGGAAAGTGTAAGTATTCCCATCATTCTCTACAACATCCCAAAGGCAACAGGCTGTAACTTAAGCGCAGAGGTCGTGGGACGTCTGGCAGAGGTAGAAAACATTCGCGGTATCAAGGACAGCAGTGGTAAGGAAGAAAATCTGAAGGAATACGCAGAGCTTGCGAAGCGGGATGATTTTGATCTGCTGATCGGTTCGGATTCCAAAATCAGCTATGGCTATGCTTTGGGGGCAAGCGGTGCCGTGGCAGGAACCTCCAATGTGATAACGGAGGTGCTGGTGGAGCTGGACAGGGCACTGCGTAAGGGAGAAACAGAAAAAGCAGAGGAACTGCAGAAGGACATTGATGTACTGCGCGGCGTATTGAAGCTGGGAACGGTACCGGCTGTCATGAAGCGTGCGGCAGAGCTGGCAGGGATTGCGGAAATCGGACCGGCAAGAAAGCCGGTACTGGAATGCAGTGCACAGGATGATGAAAAAATCAAAGAGATGCTGCAGCATTACCATCTCATATAACAACACGGGAAAGGATGATGGATATGAAGGAATACATCGTACGGGAAGACAGAGGAAAGCTGCTGCTGTATACGCTGCTGAATCTGTGCTTAACCATATTGCTTATGCTGCTGACAATCTATGTTTACGGTACCGGACATTTCCTGCTTGCGTTCTTAAGCATTACAGGTCTCTGGTTTTCTGTAAAAGCCATGTGCCGTTATGGCTTTCGGCTTGTCAAAAACACCCCGGTATGTGAATTTAAACGCGACGAGGTGATTCTTCCGGCACTTCCTAAAGAGCAGCGGCACATGAAATATAGGGATATCCGTGCGGTAAAAATTCTTCGCAGCAGCAGCTCTGTCAAGCTCTTTTTCTCAGGAGATCATGTGACGCACCCCTCCGGCTGGCAATACGCAGGGGCGGTCTATCTCTTTCAGAGAAAGAAGCTGAATGATGTACAGAAGTATGCCATTGACTGCCTTCATACCCATCACATATCCTGCGAGGTTGTACAAAAGGCAGAAAGCTAAAACAACAGGAGGTACGTATATGCAGAAAGCAGAGCTAACAAAACGCATAGCGGAAACAGGCGCTATGGCAATCGTTCGTGTCGAAACGATAGAGCGGGGAATAGAAATCGCAAACGGATGTCTGGACGGGGGCGTCAGCTGTCTTGAAATCAGTTATACGCTGCCCAATGCAGGTGAGGTGATTCAGGCTCTGCGTGAGACATTTCAGGATCGTCTGATCATCGGAGCAGGAACCGTGCTTGACAGTGAAACAGCCAGACATGCCATCCTTCACAATGCGCAGTTTATCATAGCACCGAATTTTTCTAGGGAGGTTGCCGTTATGTGCAACCGGTATCAGATTCCCTATGCGCCGGGCTGCACGACATTAACGGAAGCACTTCAGGCTCTGGAAGCAGGGGCAGCCTTTATCAAGGCGTTTCCGATTTCCGATTTCTATGGTCCCAGACTGGTATCCGTATTCAAGACGCCGATTCCCTATATGCCGATTCTTGCGAGCGGTGGAATTGATCTGAAAAATCTGAAGGATTATGTGCTGCGTGGTGTGGACTGCTGCGGCTTCGGCTCACTTCTCACAAAAGGCAGCCGGGAAGTAATCGCAGCCAATGCACGCTCAATCAGAACGCTGATTGATGATGCAAGACTGGAAATGCAAACTACGGCGGGATAACGTTTTAAAAGCCATTATGATACAATGAAAGGCGTATGATGAGCTGCGCCTTTTTTTGAGTTCAAAATTTGTGCGTATACAAAACAAAACTTGTACCGAAAACACTTTGTCAGTGATACCGTTTTCAGATAAAATCTAGTTGTAAGCATCATATGGGGAGGTATGTGTATGGATAATGAACTCATGGCACTCATGCAGGTGCTGTCCAATAAGCCTTATCTCACTCTGAAGGATATCGAAGTAAGTGCCGGCATTACCCGTCGTCAGGCAACCTATCGTATTGAAAAGGTGAACGATCTGCTGCGGCAGCATCATGTGCCCATCATTACCATTGGAACAGCGAAGGAAATTCGATTGGATTCCAAAGCACGACAGAAGCTTGAGGAGCTGCTTCAGGAGATGAATCAAAGCAGCCAGTATTACATGAACAAAAAGGAACGTCAGATCTATATGTATCTGATGCTGTTTATGAACAGTGAGTATCTGTCATTGAGTGATTTCATTGATTCTCTCGGTGTGAGCAGAAGCACGGTGCTGCTGGATTTCAAGGAACTGACACAAATGCTGGAGGAGCGCGGCATCCGGGTGAGAAACAACCGGACCAAGGGCTATTATCTGATTGGCTCCGAAATGGAAATCCGCAGAATGATGATGAAGTATGTCATTTATACACTTGCCGAGGAACAGAGTGCTAAAATCTTCGATGTCTTTATCGACGATTTCAATCTGGATATTTTTGATTATTCACGGCTGGTGATCACGGAGCTTGCACAGCGGCATAACATTCGGTTTGTAGAAGACCGTCTGGTGGAGTTTATTTATATTTTTATTTTTCTGAAGGCACGTATGCAGAGTGGAAAAAACGCAGAGGAGGAAATCCATGCGTTGCTGGATATGGAAGCAATATCCTCGATGAAGGAATATGAGTTTACGGTGGAGCTGTTAAAGAATTACAAGAACACTGACAATATTACAAATACGGATATCAATTATATCTCCTCGTGGATACTGGGAATTTCCTTTGGCGATATCAATGAGGAGACCAAGGATTGTATACTGATCTCCGATATCATCGGAAAAATCATGACCCGTTTTGAATATCTGAGCGGAGCCCATTACCGCAATACCGAGGAAATCTTCATTCAGCTGTATTCTCATTTTCGACCGGCCTATTACCGTCTGCTCTGCCGTCTGCCGATATTCAATCCGCTGTGTGACAAGGTGAGGGAGGAATACCGGGAGCTGTATCAGCTTGTGGAGGAAACCATGAAGCCGTTTCATGTGATTTTCGGTGGAGATATTCCGGCAGGAGAGATTGCATATCTGACCATGCATTTTGCTTCCATTTATTCCGATCAGAAAGCGTTTGAAATAGCGAAGCAGAAGACTGCACTGGTGGTGTGTTCCAATGGAATCGGCAGCTCTGCCATTCTTTATAACGAGCTTACCGGTATGTTTCCCGAGCTGCACTTTTTGCCACCGCTGGAAACCTCGCATATCCATGACGTCAAAGAGCATGTGGATATCATATTTTCCACAAGCTATGTTTCTTTGGGTGCGGGTATCCATGCGCCTGTCATTCGGGTAAGTCCGGTCATGTCCATTGCAGAGCGCTATCAGGTAATGCGCGAGGTCTACATGCAGATGGGAAGTCATTTTTTAAAGCAGCCCAATGTTGATGTCGTGATGGGGATCGTAGCAAAATATGCGAATATCCAGAATGAGCATGCATTGTACAATGAGCTGATTACGTATTTCTCTCATATTGACACGACTACACAGGAGGAATGTGTCCTGCATCTTGCGGATATGGTCAAGCCTGAGCTGATCCGTCTGCATATGGATGCCGATAACTGGGAAGAGGCTGTGCGAAAAGCCTATGAGCCGATGGTACAGCATGGCTATATCACGCAGAATTATGTGGAGGAAACCATTAGCAGCGTAAGGATCGTAGGGCCGTATATCGTTATCACAAAGCATGTGGCGCTGCCGCATGTGAAGCCGGAAGCTGGGGCGTTGTCCGTTGCACTTGGGGTTGGCGTATTAAACAGCGCGATCGAATTTGGAAACCGTGACAATGACCCGGTAAAATATATTTTCAGTCTGAGCGCCACGGATAATCAGACGCATTTGTGCGCCATGGCGGAGCTTCTGGAGATGTTTAATAAGCAGGAATTCTTCGATATGCTGGATCAGGCGGAAAACAGCGATCAGGTTATGGTGTATTTAAAAGAAAATCAATAGTGAAAAGCAGGGCGGTGATTCTACAGATCATCGTCCTGTGTATTTGTCTTGAGGAAGCCTCGAAGTGTTATGTCTGGGATTTATTTTCGCTTCTATACCATACGTTCTGCGCTTCCCTTATATCCTGTTTTCTTGTTTGCAGCGTGCTGTATTCTTAAAAGAATTAGCGCTGCATGTATTCCTGCTGTTCTTTAGCACCCCTTGGCAGACAATAGACATCCTTCAGATACTTCATACTGTTTAATGCCTCCCGTGTATTGTAGGTCAGATTAAGCTGACATCCTATTTCTATAGCTGTTTCATGAAACTGCTCACACATTGTAAACACCGCCTGCCACAGCGCCTCACTCTCAGCTTTTGCGTAGGTTGCCAGAAAGGTCTGATATACAGCATCTGGCAGCAGCTGTTCCATATATTTTCCGCATTTTCCGGCACTGATTTGAAAGTTATAGGAAATGCCGATTTTCCATTCCAATAGACGTTTCAGCATGGGCCGCAGGGTAAAGTCAATGACATCCAGTGCATAGGGGAGCTCATTTCGTTTTAATCCCTTCGCGACATTATTCAAACACCACCAGTATTCATTGCAGGTACAGGAAAACTGCTGTTGTGAAGGCTTTTGAATCCAGTATTGCTGAAGTGCTTTTTTACTTGGCTGCGGGAGGATTCCATCCTTGTCAAGCAGTATTTGATAGGCTTCCAGGTGCGTCTTTGCATAATCCTGTGTGCAGACATGAAGATCAATCCGGTTTCCGTCGCTCAACTGCATAAGCCACCCGTAACAGTTTTCTTTATCCCCTGGATCATAGACACTGTCTTCCGGATACTGCATATAAAGCCGTTCACCGAAACGATCAATCCAGCTGTTATCTTTTTGAAAGGAAGCTGTTTCCTTTACAATATATACGACATCATAATCCTGAAACATATCCCTGGGCACATCCGGGTTCACACGGGAGCCTTCCAGGTAAGCCGCCCGTATCCTATCATCCTGCGCGGCTGTGTTGATCAGCAGCTTCATTATTTCGTCTTCTGTTCTCATGAATGTTCACCTTGTCCTCTGGCAGCGCGGTGGGATAGCATTATAGCTGTATTTCTGCTAATCCATGTGGTGCACCGCTTTCCTATTCTATATGTATTATAACGTGAAAACAGAAAATATATATGCTTTTTCAGGAAGGAAGTTACCGAATGCTTTTAAACCAGATGTGAATAGAGAAGAATATATTATAAAATCTGACAGCGCATGACTACGCAAAACGCTTAACAGAGAAAGAAATAACTGGCTGTTGCCGTTTCTACAAAGGATTCAGCTGGACAGTCTTGTTTTATCCCTTTATAATGGAACATAGAGGTGAATATAACATGGAAAAAATTACAAGCTTTTGTATTGATCATGACATACTGGAAAAAGGAATGTATATATCAAGAATCGATGGAGATATTATTACCTATGACCTTAGAATGGTGAAGCCAAACTGCGGCACGTATCTGGATAACGATGGTCTTCATACCTTTGAGCATCTGTTCGCTACCTATGTAAGAAATTCGGTATACAGTGATGCGGTCATTTATGCCGGGCCGATGGGCTGCAGAACAGGCTTCTATTTTCTAACGAGAGATTCTATCAGTAAGGCGCAGGCGGTACAGCTGGTTAAGGATACGATGGCGTTCATTGCGGGATTTGAGGGTGATATCCCAGGTGCACAGGAGTCTAAGGAATGCGGCAATTATCTGGATCATGATCTTGCCAAGGCGAAGGCCTATGCAAAGGCTTATGGTCAGGTGATGAAGGACTGGAACGAGAAACAGCTCGTTTATCCACAATAAATCAGTGGTTTCAGACTGGATTGGTCTGAAGCCTTTCTTTTGAAAGAGGGTGACGTATGAAAACACGTATCAATTTGCTGGAGGGAAACATTCTTCCTGCATTAAGCGCGCTGGCATTGCCAATCATGGCAACCAGTCTGATTCAGATGGCCTATAATCTGATCGACATGATATGGATTGGAAAAATCGGTGCAAGTGCTGTTGCGTCCGTTGGTGCAGCCGGTATGTTTATGTGGCTGTCCAACGGTCTGGCGACATTGGCGAAGATGGGTGGTCAGATTAAGGTCGGCCATGCGCTGGGGGCGCAGAAGAAGGAGGATGCGGCGTCCTATGCACAGAGCTCGATTCAGATGGGAATTGTATTTGCCATCGGCTTCGGTATTCTGTCTATTGTGTTTGCGGATGAGATGATCGGCTTCTTTCAGCTGAACAGTGCACAGGTCATACAGGATGCAAAGCTGTATCTGATGATTACCTGCGGTCTGGTCATATTTTCTTTTATGAATCAGATATTCACCGGGATTCTGACAGCGATGGGGAACAGCAGAACCTCCTTTATCGCTACCGGTATCGGGCTTGTTTTGAATATCGTGCTGGATCCGCTGTTTATTTTCGGCTTTGGTGCAATTCCTCCAATGGGTGTTGCGGGGGCTGCAATTGCGACAGTTCTTGCACAGCTGGTGGTTATGCTGTTGTTTCTGTATACCATACTACGGGATACGGTCTTGTTCAGTAATGTCCATATACTGCATTCTTATTCTTCACAGCATACCATGGAAATTTTCCGTATCGGGCTACCTTCCGCTGTGCAGAGTATGCTGTTTTCCGGCATTTCCATGGTCATTGCAAGATTGATTGCAGGCTGGGGAGATGCTGCCGTGGCAGTCCAGAAGGTAGGCTCGCAAATCGAATCCATATCCTGGATGACTGCGGAAGGCTATGCGGCGGCTTTGAACAGCTTTGTGGCTCAGAACCATGGTGCGAAGAATACAGATAGAATCCGGGAGGGGTATCGGCTCTCCATGATTGTCATGCTGTCCTGGGGTGTGTTCTGTTCTCTTGTTCTGATTGTTTTTCCACAGCTCATCTTTCAGGTCTTTATTCAGGAAGCAGAGGTGTTGCCAATGGGGGTGGATTATCTTCGTATTCTTGGTGTTTCCCAGTTGTTTATGTGTATGGAAATCACAACAGCGGGTGCCTTCAGCGGACTTGGAAAAACGCTGCCTCCATCCATTGTAAGTATCACGTTAACCGGTGCACGAATACCGATGGCGATATTACTGGGAAGATGGCTGGGGCTGAATGGCGTCTGGTGGGCAATTACGATTAGTTCGATCGGGAAAGGTATCGTATTGCTGGGGTGGTTCTTAAAGGATATAAAGAGAGCAGATATGCCAGAGAGGTAATCATTGTGTTAGAATTTGAAAGTTAAAAAATCATTTCATTATGCTAGAATCAACGATTAAGGTTGATGATGAGCTGGCATTAAAATGTTTGCAGGATATTATAGGTAAGATGGAAATTATAGATGTTCTTTCAACATCAAATATGTATTTGAATTATCTGATAAATTCAAAAGTAGAAAAAATAAAATCACTAAATATTGATTTAACGTGTGGTTTTAAAAATACGCTGGATTTTCTGAATCTTTTTGAATTGACAACGATCCTGGGAAATCTGATTGATAATGCTATAGAGGCTCAAAAATACGTAGAAAATAAAAGGTTTATAAAGCTTTCAACAATAAAAAAAGCGGACAGGGTTAGGCTTATTATAGAAAATAGCTGTAATATAGGAGAAATCCATATGGATAATCAGAAGCTTATTACAAGTAAAGAAGATAAAGAAAAGCACGGAATCGGCTTTCAGCGTGTTTGTGAAGTGGTGAAGGAGAAAAATGACATTATTACAAGAACTGTTAATCATAAAATATTTACAGTGGAAATTGTATTGCCAATCGAATCGTAAAAGTGAAGCTGGTAAAAAAGGTAACTGATTATTGCAGTTGATGGGATAAGACATCTTATTAAGAGATTGTTGAAGGATAGCTTAATAATCATAAACAGCTATGTTAGAATGATAACAAGGGTGAAAATGGTTTTATCTTCATAAAATCATAAAAACTTATTATTTTATGTACACAAAAATAAAAATAATTATGAATTTATGTTCATAAAAAAATGTCACAGGGTTGGCGTTTGCATTCAAATGTAGTATACTACTATCATAGGAGTGGTGCTATGTATCGAATGATAGAAGAAAATTTCTTAAAGTGGAAAAAGCAGGAAAATCATAAACCTTTACTTATATCTGGATCAAGACAGGTGGGAAAGACGTACAGCATACTTAATTTTGCTAAAAAACACTACCTATCTTATGTATATATTAACTTTGAAAGAGATGATGATATCAGAGCTTTTTTTGAACAGACATCGAAACCGCAAGAAATCATGATGAATCTGCAGGTTTTCTTCCCTGAAGCAGATTGGAAGACTAAAGAAATTTTAGTTATATTGGATGAAATACAGGCGTGTCCCCAGGCGTTGACATCCATCAAATTTCTAAGTACAGAAACACCTTATGATTACATTTTGAGCGGCAGTCTGCTGGGAGTAGCTGTGAATCGTACTTCCTCCTATCCTGTAGGCTATGTGGAATCCATGGAAATGCAACCAATGGGATTTATGGAATTTTTATATGCTGTTGGCTTAAAAGCTGAACATATTTCTTACCTAAAGGAATGTTATACAGAAAAGCGAAGTGTAAATGAAGGTATTCATAAAGAATATATGAAGCACTTCAGAAATTACATAATAACCGGGGGTATGCCGGAAGCGGTGAAAACCTTTGTGGAAACCGGGGATTTTGTAAAGACAAGAAATATTCAGCAGCAAATCGTAGAAGGCTACTATCGGGATATGGCAAAATACGCAGATGCATCAGAAAAAATAAGAACACATGAATGTTTTCGTTCTATTCCTCTGCAGCTCGCAAAAGAAAATAAGAAGTTTCAATATAAGCTCGTGAGAAAGGGAGGACAGGCAGCGCATTTTGAAAACAGCCTGCAGTGGCTGAAAGACAGCGGGACTATTTCATTTTGTTACCGACTGCAATGTATCGATGTACCGATGGAGGCCTATGAGGAATCTTCTGTATATAAGATATATATGAGTGATACTGGCTTATTACTCTCTCAGTTCAAAGAAAATGTGATGCAGGATATTCTGAAGAATGAGTTAGGTGTATATAAGGGAGCAATCTATGAAAACATTGTGGCGCAGATGCTGACATTCAATAAATACAGTTTGCATTATTTTGAACCGTCTTCTCATTCAGAGATAGATTTTATTATTGAACAGGATTGCGGTATTGTACCGATTGAAGTGAAAAGCTCCATGAACACAAGGGCAAGAAGTCTAAAAGCGTATATAGATAAGTATGAGCCGAAAAGAGCATTACGCTTTTCTATCAGAAATTTAAATATATCTGAAAGGATAGAGGATTACCCGTTATATATGCTGATGTTTCTTTAATAAACTTTATTATTCTATATAAGATTGAGCTTAGCACGATTAAAAGTTCAATCTTTTTGAATATAAGATAGATATAGCTTTTACTGCTAACACAAATCATGAGCGGAGAATCTATTTCGAGATTATAATGCTTAAGATATTTTCGGTGTAAATATCTTATCCGACAATATCTATCACCGTTATTGTTGGATATCCTTCCGGTTTTATGATAGGAAATCTATATTAAGGAACAGAGATAGATTAGACATGGGTGAAGTATAGTAAAAAAGAGGTGCTTCACACAATGCGAAAGACCCCTTCTTTTTCTGATAAATATGGATAAAATATCGTTGAAATCTATAAGTTCACTTTCTTTGATATAAATTAAAATATTAGCGATTTTACGATTTTCAATCGTTTTGAATATGAAATAATTTGTTGCAAATATAGGGAGCGAAGCTTCCCATATATTCTACAGCTGAAACAGCATACCCACAGCGGCGGAAGCAGCAATGCATAAAATTGGATGCCATTTGCGTTTATTCGATAAATAAAAGATAACGGCAAACAGCAGGATACACGGCCATTTGACCATTTCTATGATATTTTCACTATCCTGAAATAAAGCAGCGATGAAAATCGTTATACCGGCAGAGGCGATGAGAGCAGTGACTGCTGGACGAATACCGTAGAAAACGGATTTCACCAGCTCACTGTCCTTAAACTTCTTCAGAAACTGCGCAACGATACAGATCACGATGATGCTTGGCGCAACAAGCCCAAGCGTCGCAACGATACCACCCAGCACACCATTGATATGATAACCGGTGTAGGTTGCCATATTAATACCGATTGCACCTGGTGTTGATTCACTCACAGCAATCATGTCGGTCAGCATATCTGCAGTAAACCAGTGATATTTATTCATCATTTCCGTAAGAAACGGTATGGTAGCCAGACCACCTCCAAGGGCAAATAGTCCGGTTTTGAAAAATTCGTAGAAGGCAAGCAGCAATAACTCCAGATTCATTCCTTCACCTCCCTGCGGCGAAGTGCACAGACGATCACACCGAGTAATGCGGCGATGATAACAACAAGAACGGTTGATACACTTGTAAAGGTGATTGCAGCTAGGACAACGGCAAATAACAAGATGCCGAAGGTATCCTTAATGCCGCTTTTCCAGAGCTTGACTACAGCGTTTAAAACAAGAACACAAACCGCGACACGGATACCTGCTAAAGCATGCTGAACAATAGCAAGTGAGGAATAGGTGGTAAGCACAGAGGCAATCAGCAGAATAATGATGATGCTTGGCGTAACAACACCCAGCGTTGCGATAATAGCACCAAGGATTCCTTTCTCATAAAAGCCGATAAACGTTGCCGTGTTCACCATGATGATTCCCGGTGTACACTGCGCAACCGCATAGTAATCCATAATTTCCTCTTCTGTGGCCCAATGCTTTTTATCCACAATTTCCTTCTGTATCAGCGGCAGCATGGCATAGCCTCCACCAAAGGTAAAGGCTCCGATCCGCATAAAAACAGAAAACAGTTCCCAGTAAATTTTCATAAACACCCTCATTTCCATATAAAGAATACCCATATTATACAAAAAACAAACATAAATACAAGAACTGTGAGGTATTTTCCCCTGGTTTTGGGATTGTAAGAGAAAGCGCTACACTATATAATAATACATATGGAGGTTTACTTATGTTCAATATATATCATCAGCCCTATACCAGAGGCCGCTATCCCACGGTAGCTGCAAACGGTGTTGTTGCAACCGGAAACAATCTTGCTGCTGCAGCGGGATTGCAGATTATGCGAGAGGGTGGCAATGCCATTGATGCCGCGATTGCGACAGCCGCAACACTTACCGTTGTTGAGCCTACAGCAAACGGTATCGGTTCCGATGCCTTCGCCATTGTGTGGTACAAGGATGCCATGTACGGTTTAAACAGCTCAGGCTGTGCACCTATGGGAATTTCAATAGAAAAACTGAAGGAACAGGGTATCACGGAAATGCCGAAGCATGGATGGACACCGGTAACGGTACCGGGAGCACCCAAGGCGTGGGCGGAATTGAGCCGCCGGTTTGGAAAGCTGTCCTTTGCGCAGGTACTCGCACCTGCGATCACCTATGCCCGTGACGGATATCCGGTACCGCCGGAGCTTTCCAGAATGTGGAAGATGGCTGTCAGAAGCTATACGGATAAAAAGGATGATCCGGTATTTGCACAATGGTTTCAGACATTCACCTTTCAGGGAATGGCACCGGAGGTAGGACAGCTGGTAAAGCTTCCGGATCATGCGAAAACATTGGAGAAAATAGCGGAAACACAGGCAGCCGCCTTATATGAAGGAGAGCTTGCACAGCGTATAGAAGAAGACAGTATCGCACACGGCGGATACCTGCGGAAAAAGGATCTGCAGCAGCATAAGGCAATATGGGTGGATCCGGTTTCAGTACATTATCACGGCTATGATGTTTGGGAGCTGCCGCCTAACGGACAGGGAATCGTTGCATTGATGGCATTGAATATATTAAAGGAATTCCAGTTTGCACAGCGGGATGAGGAACTGTTTCATCATCAGTTTGAAGCGATGAAAATGGCATTTGCAGACGGCTTGCATCATATTACAGATGCCCAATATATGAAACCCGGGGTACAAAGCCTGTTACATGCAGCCTATGGCAGAGAGCGTTCGCAGGAAATCGAAGCTTTTGCCAAACAGCCTGCGATCCACATGCCGCCGAAAAGCGGTACCGTATATTTATGTACAGCAGACAGCGAAGGAAATATGGTATCCTTCATTCAAAGCAATTATATGGGCTTTGGCAGTGGGGTTGTAGTAAAGGACACAGGAATCGCCCTTCAAAACCGCGGACATGATTTTTCTTTGAACCCCAATCATGTCAATGCTCTTGTTCCCGGAAAGCGTACCTACCATACCATCATTCCCGGATTTCTTACAAGGAATGGAAAAGCAGTTGGTCCATTCGGCGTCATGGGAGGCTATATGCAGCCCCAGGGACATGTGCAGGTGGTTATGAATATGATAGATTTCCATCTGAATCCACAGCAGGCACTGGATGCACCCCGCTGGCAGTGGGTGAAGGATAAAAAATTTATCATAGAGGACAGCTTTGATACCAACATCGCAAGAAAGCTGCAGGAGCGCGGTCATCAGCTTCAGGTTGATTTGGAGACTGCCGGCTTCGGACGCGGGCAGATTATTGTGCGGCTTGATAATGGAACATTTATGGCAGGAAGTGAGTCAAGAACCGACAGCAGCATTGCCTGCTGGTAATGGCAATAAAAGAAAAGACAGGGGAATATATATGCAGACTGTTTACCATATAGCATTACTGGATGATGAACCATGCTATACAAATATGATTCGTGAGAAAATAGAGGCCTTTGGATTAGAGGAACAGCTTTTCATTGATACGTATAATAATGTAAATGATTTTTTGAGAAGTAAACATATATATGACATACTTCTGCTGGATATTGAAATGCCGGGCATGGATGGGATTCATCTGGCAAAGTATATTGCCAATGAACGGACACTGGTGATCTATGTAACGAATTATGCAGATCGTATGGAGGATGCATTTGGAATCAACGTATTCCGCTATGTTCTGAAATCCAAAATAGATGAAAAGCTGAAGAGAACGCTGCAGGATGCTTTTGAGTTTTTACAGGATAACGCTGATTTTAAGATACGTACTGATGGCGGTTATGAGATGCTTGCACAAAAGGATATCATTTATATGGAGTATTTCTCTAAGGACATCTATGCATATACCAAGGATCGTGAATACATATTTCGCATGTATTCCATGGAACGCATGATGAATGAATTAAACAGCCGCTTCGTTCAGATCAATCGTGCCAATATTGTGAACATCGAATATATCCGCTCCATTCGCGGGTTTGAACTGCATGTAAAGGGTATTGATCGCGTACTGAAGATCAGCAGGCGGCGTAAGAACGAAATTATGGATGCTTTATTTCAAATGACGACAAAGCTATGATGCCGTCATTTTTTACTTTCAAATCATGAACACGGCTAGGATCGCTGACAAGAACATGAGGTGATTACATGATTGGAATAAGTGGTGCCAAGTAACTCTTAAATAAAAAGGTGATTTTAAAATTCCTATTTTGAGGATACCTGTTGTATTTTTATAGCCGCTTGTGCTACACTGTAAATACGAAAAAAAGGAGGGGCTGTCCCATGAAAACAAGTATGAAAACCATAATGATGATGTATGTATCACAACTGCAAAAGCCCCGGCCTTTCTGCATGTCTGTTTGTTAGCGGTGTTTTTTCATATCCATGTCGTATGATGATACAAGGCACCCTTTTCTATTACATGAGTTCCTTGACTGCTGATTATCGGCGGACATTGTATACACGGTTCCAAATGTAGTGAATATAACAGCAGTATAAGAGGTCCACCAAATTATACTTCAGAAGCAATTAAATGTACTTAAGAAAGCATGGTATTTCTTTTCAATTATTGTGTTTATCATAATCAGATCCCTTCTTATACTAATTTTCATATACAAATATGTATTTCATGACATATCCTGGAATTAAATTGTTTGAAATAGCATCTATAGAGGATAGTAAGATAACAGCACTGTACCTGCTATAGGTGCTTTTTGCGTAAATTCCATGGAATGGAATAAATAGAAATTACAGATGGTGTGTTTTTATGAAAAACAGGAGGGATTACCAAGACCATTGAATACAAAAAAAAGGCCATTCATGCAAATAGTATACCGAAAATCCGTTATATTGTAGTATAATAATGGTAGGAAGGGGGAAGGGAAAAGGTATCTCAATCAAGAGAAATAGAAAAATTAAATTTTACATGACATCATACAGGCCTTCTTATATAATAGTTGTGCAGGAAAAGAGTGATGTTATGAATGAAGTTATGGAATATGTGTATTGTTTAATTTATATTGTAGGAATAGCCTTCTGCGTTATCAGAGTAAACAATGATGTAAAATGGAATACTCGTACGGTGCTGCTGATTATTGGATACAGCTATATCAATATGCTTGTTACCAATAATATTGATGTATCTGATATCATGTTTTTAGTATCCAACATGTTCTCTACTCTTCCGGATTTTTTGTTTATCTGTGTATTATGCAGAAAAATAAAACTGTTGAACCTATTTTATCTATTGTTTTATACGGTTTCGTTCATGACCTTTATAGAAATATTTATGTATGCTCATATCCATTTATTCAACGGGGCATTTGATGCAACCTTTGTACCTGGGATATTGCGCACCGCTTCCATTATGTTTGCTAATGTCTGTGCAGCAATAGCATTTCAGATACCAGTATATCTGTATCGTAGATTTTTCGTTGTATTATCAAGAAAGCAATTGCTTCCATTTGTTTTTCTACAAATTTTTTTCATGCTTGTCCTTATGATGTACATGAGGGAGTTGGAGCTTTATCCAAAGGATCTCGCTATGTTCTTTGTATTTCTGCTCATGGTAGTGCAGACATTGACCGTAGATTTCATCTTTGTTCGATTCTGGCTGCTTGCTCAGGAGAAGAGTGAAATCGAACTGACAGAGCTTTCAAGAAATATACAAAATCAATATATGCATGATTTACAAGAGGAGCAGGAGAAAAACAGAGAGCTTCGCCACGATATGAGAAATCATATTGAGATACTGGAAAGCATTCATCATGACCGTGATTTTTTGAATTATCTGGATCGTGTAAGAAAAGATGTAGATGAGCTGGGACAACGTATTAAGACAGGGAATATGTTTCTGGATGCGTGTCTGAATACGAAAATTGAATCAAATAATGATATACAGTTTGAGGTCAGTGCATTTGTAAATGACGAAATAGGTATTGAGGATAAGGATATGTGTGCTCTTGTATTCAATATGCTGGATAATGCCATTGATGCCGCTAGGGGTAGTGAACATAAGAAGGTGGATATAAAGTTAATGATACATAACGATTCTCTGATTATTGAGGTTACCAATTCAACTGTTCAAGCACCGGATTTTCATTCCAGAAAAGGAACTGGACATGGGTATGGAATGAAAATCATTGAGCGTATTGCAGCTCAATATGAAGGTATGGTGAAATATGATTATGATGAACAAAGCCATACGGTAAGTGTGCACTGTCTGATGCCTCTTCCAAAATAAGAAAGGTTGGTAAATTTATATGAAATTTGAAATTAAGAAAAAACTTATCGATTATGCATTAAAAAATGTATCAAACACATCAGTTTTTGGACATTTTATGCCAAAGCCTTTTACCTATAAAAAGGAATCTGTGAAATCACAGAAGCATGGAAACAATAAGTAGAAGGCTGAGCATATTTCTTGCAAAACGAGGTCTGATTGAAGAGGATGAGGTGGATATCATCCGCTTTGCCCTTGAACTTCTTCTTACACAGGGAATACAGATTGTCAGTATGCTCATACTGGGATACTTCCTGCAGTTTTTCTGGGAAACGGTGCTTTACCTGTGCATGCTGCTTTTCCTGAAACGTTATACTGGCGGTTATCATGCAAAAACATATGGACGCTGCTATCTGATAACGATGATTATCTATCTGCTGGTGTTACTCTGTGTGGAGTATCTGAATATATACAGTCTGCTGGTCTTTCTTCCTGCCGGACTTGGTATTTTCATTTATTTCGGCCCGTGTCTTAGCTATAAGACGATGCTGGAACGTAGAAAGCAGCAGCTGCATCTGAAGCTTTCTCTGGCTCTGTGTCTTGTTTTGCTGCTGCTGTTTTTGGGAGTCCATGAATTTCGCTATACGATAGAAATTGCAGCTATTCTGTTTTTTACCGCGGTGATGATGCTGCCGGTATTCTGGAAAAAGTCAAAAACGATCTGATGAAAAAGGTCTGGTATGTCATGATGACGATCAGATCTTTTTGTAATATCTTTGGCAGCTTCACCATACATGTCAAATACTAAGAAAGCTCAGTACAAAACGTTGATCTTTATAAAAATAAATATTCGCAATGATAAATTAGAAAGATGGGAACGACTGTTTGCCATATACATAGTTTCCGATTTCATGGATTGTTGTATTGGTACTATTTTTTGTATAATATCCGTTGTATAATACAAAGGAAACACGTAATATGTATAAAAGTAAGGGGAATGAAAGGGGAAACAGAATAGAGGGAGATTATAATGAATTACACGATAAAGGAATTGATTGAAAAAGAGGATAGGAAAAATCCATATACGGATGAGCAGCTCGCAAAGCTTTGCAATATGAGTCGTGAGGAAGTTACACTTCTGCGTCAGGAACAGGGAATCTTAGACTCCCGGGAGCGGAGAAGGCAGATATTACTTCCAGAGGTTAAGGAAATATTGCAGGCAAACGAAAAAATATCAGACCGGAAGCTTACAGCGATACTGAATGATCGGGGATATCAGATATCGCGATTTATTGCTAGAGCAGTGCGTGATGAGCTAGAGCCCAAAGCGAAAAAAGAGGAACGCCTGCAAATGGATCCGGATCGTGATTTTGAACAGCTGATTGGTTATGACGGCAGTATGAAGCGGCAGATTTCCCAGGCACAGGCTGCTGTTCTTTATCCGCCAAGAGGTCTTCATACGCTGATCCATGGCCCCAGCGGTGTTGGAAAAAGCCAGCTGGCCGAAGCCATGTATCACTTCGCCATTCATGTGGGTACCATACAGAAGGATAGTCCGCTGGTGATATTCAACTGTGCAGATTATGCGGATAATTCAGAGCTCTTACTCTCACAGCTGTTCGGTTATGTGAAGGGAGCCTTTACCGGTGCGGATCATGAGAAATCAGGGCTTGTGGAAAAAGCCGACGGAGGTATTCTGTTTCTGGATGAGGTACACCGTCTGCCAAGCGAAGGCCAGGAAATGCTGTTCTATCTGATTGATAAGGGGATGTATCGAAAGCTGGGGGAAACAGATAATACAAGAACGGCAAGACTTCTTATCATTGCTGCCACTACGGAGGATCTGGATTCCTATCTTCTGACAACCTTTCGACGCAGAATTCCCATGCTGATCGATTTGCCGCCATTGAGCGAGCGCCCGCTTCTGGAACGTCTTATGATTATCAAAGCCTTTCTGTTTCAGGAAGCTCTGCGAATACAGCAGAATATCATTTTGGAAAGGGATGCTTTGCGGCTTTTACTGAATTATCCGTGTCCGGGCAATATCGGACAGCTGCGAAGTGATATTCAGGTGGCCTGTGCCCGAAGCTTCTTAAAGCATATTACATATGGGGATGAACAGCTGATCATAGCGCTGGATGATTTGCCACCCCATGTAGGTAATCTCGCGCTTAATACCGCATCACGTGAATCCCGGAAGCTGTGTGAAAGTGATTTATTTGTTTCCTGCACAAAACCAAGAGAACAGGTGGCGCATATGGGACCGAATATCTATCAGTTCATAGAAGAAAAATACGAAGCCCTTTTGAATGAGGGATGTACAGAACATGAGGTTTATCAGACACTTGGAAAAGAACTGGATACAGAGATGGACAATCTGTTCAATAAAATAAAATATCAGCAGGTTGATCGAAAAAATCTGGAAGAGGTTGTGGGTAATCGTATTATTCAATCCGTACAGAAATCGGTTGATATCGCCAGGATGAGCATGCAGGATATCAGTCCCAATATACTCTCGCCCCTTTGTCTGCATGTGAGCGCAAGCTATGAGCGTATGAAATGTGGAAAACGTATTATGAATCCACAGCTTGAAAAAATAAAAAAAGAGTATCCGCTGGAATTTGCCACTGCACGAAAAATGTGTATGCAGTATCATGAGGATTTCATGATAGAGCTGCCGGAGGATGAGATAGCGTTTATCGCCATGTATCTTAAAACCTTTACCAAAAAGAAGAAAGAGGAAAGCAGAGGGAAAATCGGAATCATTGTTTTAACACATGGCAATGTCGGTATCGAAATGGTGGAGGTCGCCAATCAGCTGCTGAATGCTAGCTTTGCAGTTGGACTTCGCTGTGCCTTGGATGAACCAAGCAGTCATGCCCTGCAGCGGACACAGCATGCAGTGGAACAGCTTGATGAAGGCAGGGGCTGTTTAATTCTCACAGATATGGGATCACTGGTAACATTCGGTCAGATAATTACGCAGCGTACAGGAATTGACACACGAACAATCTCCCGTGTAGACACGGTAATGGTCATAGAGGCGATTCGCAGAGCAATTCTGGAAGAAACAACGCTGGATGAATTGGAACAGGCACTGAATATGGAAAAGGAAATCAATTTCCATGGTAATCTGGAGCTTGAAGAAAAGGAGACTGTGATTGTTTCCATTTGTCTGACAGGTAAGGGCAGCGCGGTCCTCATCCAGTCAAAAATACAAAAGCTGCTACAGGAGCATAACATGACAATCCGAATACTGACACTGGGGGTCATCAGTGAAAACGGAATTGAATTTGAACTGGACCACCTTGCTCGCAGCTATCATATTCTAGCGATACTGGGAAACTTTCAGATAGAGTATCACCAGATACCATTTTTATCCACGAATGAAATTCTCAATGGAACAGCACAGCAGGAGCTGCTAAGCATCATAAAAAATAACAGACAGCCCGGAAAGACTGTGAATTGCCTGCAGGAGCTTCTTGATGAGGATATCATACTCTGTCATGTACAGGATGCTTTATGTAAAAATGATATTCTGGAAAAACTGGTAGACCTACTCGTTGAAAAGGAATATGTATCTCAGGAATATCTGCTGGATGTATACAAACGGGAGGCAATGGGCGCAACCATTATGGGAAAGGCAGCTATCCCGCATGGGTTTACAGAACATGTCACAAAACCTGCCATTGCTATTCTGACCCTGCAGGATGCAATTTTATGGGAGGATGACTTTGAAACGAATATCATTTTGATGCCGGCACTGCAGGAAGAGAGTATTGCATACACGCAGGAATTGTTCTCCATATGCAGCGATTCAACGCTGATTCAGGCACTTTCGGCTTGTCAGAAGCCGCAGGAAATCATAAGGCTGATAGCCACTTACACAAAACCGTCCAATTAGTTGGCACGGTTTTTGCTATTTTATGGGTGAAGGATAAAACATGATGGGAGGTGAAGCTGTTGGATCAGGAAATACAAATCGTCAGAGAATGTATTCTGCCGCATTATGCAGCACAGCAGAAGGAAGATATCATACAGGAACTCAGTAAGCGAATGAAGGAACGAAATCTTGTGAATGCAGATTTTCAGGAAGCGGTATTAAAACGGGAACAGAAGTATCCTACCGGATTGCTGATAGGAAAACGCAATATCGCTATACCACATACGGAGCCGCAGTATGTAAAAGTACCGTGTATCGGTATTGCCACCTTGAAAAAAAGTGTTGCGTTTCACCGCATGGATGCATGTGATGAGCTGGTGAATGTGGATGTCGTACTGCTGCTTGCCTTGAATCAGGCACATGCACATATGGAAATGCTGAGCAGAATCATCCTCATGTGCCAGGATGAAGCATTCATCGAGGAATTGATGCGGGCAGAGCAGGAAACAGATATTGAACAAATCGTCAGAGAACGATTAGAAGGAGGAAAACAGCATGAATCGTAAACCATTGGTACTGGTTGTATGCGGCGCAGGAACCCTGACTTCCGTTATTGCCAGCCAGGGAGTGGAACAGGGCTTGAAGAAAAGAGGAATCACAGATGTGGAAATCAAGGTAGGCAGACTGGACGATATCGGACGGTACGCTGATCGTATTACCGTGCTTGTCGCTTCCATGAATATTCGCCAGAAATATGATTTTCCGGTTATCAATGCCATATCGTTTCTGACGGGGGATGAGGATGGTCAGGAGCGTGTCGTGGATAAAGTGGCTGATATTTTGAAAAATAAATAAGCAGAGAAAGTGAGGAGAAACTTATGGAAATGCTACAGAATTTTTTTGACTGGTTCTTCGCCTTGGGCAGCAGTGTGTTTGTGCCGTTCATCATGTTCACACTATGTATGGTGTTTAAGGGCGGTTTGAGCAAGAGTCTGCGCAGTGCCCTGTATATGGGGGTTGGGCTTGTTGGATTGGGGCTGATCGTTGATTATTCCGTTGCAGCGATGACACCTGTTACAGAATCACTCGTAAATAATCTGGGATTGAGTCTGAATGTAATTGATATCGGGTATGGAAATGTCAGTGCAGCCTGGGCTTGGCCGGGCGTAGTCTGGGTGATTTTGGGTATTATTGCAGTGAATTTCATCATGGTTGTTTTAAAGTGGACAAAGACGCTGTGGGTGGATATGTGGAATATCTGGCATGGTGAGTTTGTTGCCGGTATGATGTGGGCTTTTACCGGAAATATCTATATCGGTGTTGCCAGCGGTCTGATCTTGCTTGTCATCAATATGAAGCTTGCCGATTATCACGCTAAAAAAATACAGGAGTTTAACGGTTTGGAGGGAATTTCTGTAGTTGCGACCTCAGGTACCTTTACAGCATCCTGGGCACAGGGATGTATGTGGGTAATCAACAAGATACCGGGGCTTCGCGATATCAAGGCATCCTCCGAACAGATTAAGGAGAAATTCGGAATTTTCGGGGAAATGTCTGTTATTGGTGCGCTGATGGGTACCGTTATGGGAATCGTTGCCGGCTTTGATTTTATTAACACGGCACAGCTGGCAATCAAGCTTGCGGCAGTGCTTGTCATTCTTCCAAGAATGCTGTCTATTATTGCAGAAGGTATTATACCAATTTCCAATGCACTGTCTAAATTCATGAGAGAGAAATTTCCTGGCAGAGAGCTGTATATCGCAGTAGACCCAGCCATTCTGCTGGGGGATCCTTCCGTTATGTCAACAGTAATCCTGATGTATCCGATTTCCGTTATGATTGCAGCGGTTATTCCTGGCTGTAACTTTCTTCCGGTTGCATCTCTTGCGGCTCTGCCATACTGGATTGGCGGCATGGTGCCGTATACAAAGGGAAATATCATTCATACGGTAATCTGTGCAACGCTTTGGATCATACCTGCCACTCTGATTGCTTCCTCTCTGGCGGGAATATGCACCGATCTTTGCAGCATGACGGGGTTATTTACAGATCAGATAGCAAATGGCGCAATGTTTACCAACTGGGATGAAGGCGGAAATATTCTTCTCTGGTTGTTTGTCAAGGCAGGTCAGCTGTTTGGATTTGGTGGATAAGGGGTAAAAAACTTGAAGTATCCAACGGGAAAGCAGGAAAGCTGTACCTGTATACAGCAGGAGAATGGAGATAGTATGAAACAGGCAGTATTGAAACAGCAGGGGGTGCTTGCCATTGCGGATGTACAGGAGGATCTAACTCTGCAGGCGGATGAGGTGCTTGTTGAGGTGAAGGTCGTTACGATCTGCGGATCGGATCTCAGCTACTTTCAGGCTGAAAAGCTGCCGCATGATTTACAGTATCCGCTGGTGCTGGGACATGAGATGGCCGGCATTGTAAAAGAAACCGGTACTGCTGTAAGCGGTGTTCAAAAGGGAGATCGTGTAGCAGTAGAGCCGCAGAGCTATTGCGGGCATTGCGAGGCCTGCCAAAGAGGAGATTATAATTTCTGTGAATCATTGCAATTCATGGCCAGCAAGGGAATCAGCGGAGCTTTAAAGCAATATGTGAAGTGGCCGCAAAGCTCAATCTATAAGCTGGAGGATTCCATGTCCTTTGAAGAAGGTGCGCTGCTGGAGCCGTTATCTGTTGCATACAGCGCGATTGAAAAGTTGGACTTTCACAAGGAAAGCAGGCTTGTGATTTTAGGAGCAGGATCTATCGGACTGCTTATGGGAGTGCTGATGCAGGAATTATATCCCGAGGTGAGCGTTCATCTAGTGGATGTTTATGAGAGTAAGCTGGACATAGGAGAGCGTCTGCATATGAAAAAGGATCAGTTTCTGATAGGAACTGCGTATGAACTGGAATCTATGAAGCCGTTTACCCACATCATTGATACAACCGGGAACAGTGAGGTGGTGAAGCAATTTCTGCAGCATAGCATACCGCAGGTCGTACTTCTGGAACTTGGTGTCAGTGATCGTCCTTTGGAAATCAGCTTTAAGGATATTGTATATCAGGGGCTTCGCATTATAGGCTCTTACCGCTATACGAATACCTATCCCAGACTTTTGAAATTGTTTCGGGAACAGCACCTGCAAGTGCGCGATATTATAACGGGCAGATACCCGTTTGAAGCAGTACAGACAGCCTTTGAACAGGCAATGGATGGACGCCATCACAGCAAAATCGCCATTTATTTATAACGAAAAGCCTGTTGGCTGTGCAGTAGGCGGCATGCCGACAGGTTTTTCATACATTTGTAAGGAATGTAAAAAATGAGGTTGAAGGAAAAAACGCTAACGTATGATAAGCATCCCGTATTGCGTCTATCTGGGTGTATAAACCGTTATGGGATAAAAACGTACAGTGTATCACAGAGAAAGCGAAGCGCAGTAAGGGAAGCAGGAGTGCGTGTATAGGAGGATATGATTATGAAATTGAATACAGGAATGAATTTATCTGTGAATCTGAACAAAATGGAATTTATATATGATGCAGCTACGACAGGACCGCTTACAGAGAAGCGTAGACTGGATGATATACGTGCAAGCTTGAGTGATCCGAATGCAGAAGGACCGTCCATTGTTTATGCAGTTGCGATGGATGTAGCCAAAAAGAAGCATATGCAGGATTTAATTGAGCGCAATCTTTTGTATGGCGCGATGATTTTTGAAAAAGGGGTTATCGGGGAGGAGCCTGTTCGTTCTCAGGGGCATATCCATGCGGTGTCAGCCTCATGTAATGCCTCTACCTGTGAGGTATATGAAATCTGGGCAGGGGAGGCCTATATCTATATGCAGGAATATGCCGGGGATGATCCGGGGCGTTGCTTTGCAGTTCATGCCAGAACCAAAGATGTAGTGATTGTACCGCCGGGGTGGGCACATTGTACAATCAACGCGGATCCCTCCAGAGCCATGCTGTTTGGTGCATGGTGTGTCCGTGATTATGGTTTTGATTATGAGCAGGTTCGCGCACATAGGGGAGTTGCATTTTTCCCAAAAGTAAAGGATGGCAGTATCACCTTTGTGCAGAATACACAATATCACCCTGCACAGCTAGAAATTCTGAAAGCAAGAGCATATCCGGAATTTCATCTGGAGCAGGGGGTACCAATCTATACGCAGTATGAGAATAATCCGGAAAGATTCCGTTTTGTAACGCATCCACAGGAGGCTGAGGAGCAATGGAAGGAGTATCGACCATGAAACAGAAGAAGCTGGTCGTCCATTTTGGCGCAGGTGCATTGGGAAGAGGCTTGGTTGTACCAATGCTGTATGAGAGCGGCTGCCGTATCGTGCTTGCGGATACAAATCCGATGCTGATTGAAAAAATGAAGGATGCAAAGTCCTATACACTGGATGTTTCAGATGATGAACAACAGAGACTGCATACCATTAAAATAGAAGATATCGTTTCACCTGTAACGGATGAAGCGATGCTTCTTGCATATTTGCATATATGTGATGCAGTGACTACATCAGTCCGCAGAGAAAATCTAATCCATGTCGCAAAGGTTCTAGCCATGGCATGGGGGACGGAAAGTGATTCCCGGCGTATGGTTCTTTGCTGTGAGAACGTGGAGGGTGTAGGGGCATACTTTCACTCTCTGCTTATGGATTATGCGAAAAATGAACAACAGAGGAAAAACCTGTCTGTGATTCGCATACCGGATACGATTGTTGACCGCATCTGCGCAGCAGGATCCACCATTATGGAAGTTACGAGTGAATCGTTTCATGAATGCAGTGTCGATGCAGACGTGGTGACAGATACGGGAATCGCCAAGATACCGTCGATAACAAATATTCGCTCCCACTTTTATCGCAAGCGGTATCTGCTGAATACCTATGCAGATGCAATGGCATTTCTTGCACTTGAAAAACAGCATACCTATTTATATGAAGCAGCGAAGGATGAAGAAATTCAGAACAGGTTGGACCCATATATTCGTCTTTTGATACAGCTTTTAAAAGCGAAGTACGGAATCTCCATGAAAGAGAGCGAGCATTGGTTTCAGCTGTACCGAAAACGACTTTCCAATCCGGAAATTCCAAGAGAGTTGCATACGGTTGCCCGCAGTCTATGGAGCAAAATGACACTTAGTGAACGTTTTATCTGTCCGCTAATAGAATTGATTCATTTGCATATCGATGTCAGCGACGGGCTGGCGGTCATACAAGAAATCATTGAGAGTCAGGCCGGAAGAGAAGGTCTTACAGATGATGAAGTACACAAAAAGCTGCAGGATCTATGGGGTGGGACGGAGTATGGAAGGAAGCTGCTTGAGATGTTTATTGCTTTGGAATAGATTTGAAAGCAATCACCTTAACGCAATATCTGTTCCTTATCATAAATGAGTCCTTCTGTAAACAGGCTTATTTTGTTTATCATATAGAGATCGTTTTCTTTTCTGCTTTTTTAATTGAAGTTTATGAAACGTAAAGAACGCAAGCTGTGGCCTGCGTCTTTTGCGCTAAAGCTGTATTGGTTTTTAAGGACATAGACAGGAATTTCCTGCTTTTACGTATGCTTTTAGTTTGTACCACTTCACGCTGAAGTATGATTGCAAGCTCATTCGTGTCTTGCTCGTTTATAGATGGATACCATATTGTTGCGTAATGAATTCCAGGTCATTATACAGCTCCTGCCGTGTATAGCCGCCTTCCTGTAGCTCGGATTCGCTCAAAGAATTCAGCTGATCAAACGCAGATAGTGCAACCTTGAGATATTCCATACTGCCGGTCGCAAAATATTCACGTAAATATTGTACAGCTTCGGGGTATTTCCTTTCCCTTAGCAGCGCCTGTATCCGTCTGTGATATTTTTTCACATCTTCATCACTGAGCTCCTCCTCCACCCTGATTTCACTTTTCTCCCGATGTAAAAGCACCTTGCCCAGCATGTCGGTCATGCCCTCAATCTGCCGCATGATCCAGTCATTTTCAAATACACTCATAATCCATTCCTGTCTGCCGCAAATACGATTCCGGCATCCCTTCTGGCCGCTTCATACACCTCCATAACCGTTCTTGAATAAGCAAGCAGCTGTGTACAGCGCTCATAGTCATCCAGCTTATAAATATCACGGAAATCCTGTAATTCATAATACAGAGCTACATCATTCTGCACGATGGAAGGATGCTCAGCACGTTCCCTGCCGATCTGAATGGTATAGGCAGCGCATCTGCTTGTTTCCGAACGCATGGTGATAAATCCCTTTTCTCCCTGAATCTGTGCAATGCATTCACTTCTGGTATCCTTACAGCCGACGCATACCGCCTGAAAGCCGTCGTATTGCATAAGTACAACACCGCTTGTATCAATGCCATTTGCATGTTTATTGGCATAGTAGTGCACTGTTTTGGGCTTACCGAAGAATCCAATTACATAATGCAGATTATAAATATTGATGTCTGCGAGTGCTCCTCCGGAGAATTCCGGATTGAATACATTCGGTGTTTCCCCCTGCAGAAACTTGTCATAGCGGCTGGAGTATTGAGAAAAATTACACTGAACCATCCGTATGGTACCAAGCCTTGGAAGCTCTTTTTTCATGCGTAGATAATTTGGCATATGTGCAGTTACGATTGCCTCGAAAAGATACAGGTGCCGGTCCTGTGCTTCTTTAACCAGACGATCGAATTCCTCAACCGTGGATGTGAACGGCTTTTCACAGATAACGTTTTTTCCTGCCTGCAGAGCTTTCAATGCATGCTCAAAATGCAGGCTGTTCGGTGATGCGACATAGACGAAATTGATTTCCTCATCCTTCAGCATATTATCCAGATTCGTATAGATTTTATCAATTTCATATTTGTCTGCCAGCATGCGGGCTGAGGATTCCTTACGTGAATACATGGCAACACAGCTGATATTGGCACTTTCCTGCACTGCCGTTAAAAACCAGTCAACGATAAAGCCTGTTCCTATGGTTGCTACATTCATGACAATCCCTCCATTCTTATCTTAAATATAGCACATATGCATGTTTGTGAACAGAGAAAGAGAATGAATTGCGTAAGAAGCAATTCTTAAAAAACTGTTGGTTTTCATCATTTGTTATCTGGTGTTTTTCCTGTATAATGAACATATAAAGGGTGATGCTATGAAAAAGAAATGCCTTGTTTACCTGATAATCCTGCCGCTTTTATTGCCGCTATCCGCGCATGCGAGAGCTGGAGGCGGTGGTTCCGGAGGCGGTGGTGGAAGCTCTAGTGGCGGTTCCTCATCAGGCAGTACGAATTCTGATCATTATTACGGACGTGGATACAATGACCCGATTGGCAGTATGTTCTCTACGATTGCCATAGGAGGTCTGCTTGTATTGATACCTGCAATGCCGATGCTTGCCTATCGTAGAAGAGTGAAAAAGAAAGCAAAGCAAAGTGCTGCCCTGCTGCATCGGTTGGAAGACACGGATGCCATTTGGAATGAGAAGCTGATAAAGCAGCGGGTAGAGGATATTTACTATCATGTACAGGATGCATGGACGAATGCAAAGGTTGAAGATCTGAAGCCTTATCTTACAGAACATTTGTATGAGCAGTGGAAGATGCGTCTTACCTGGATGGAGCTGCGCAATGAGCGCAATGTTCTGGATAATATCAAGCTGCGAAGAAGTGCGGTGGTTGGCATTCAGGATTATCGCGATGACAGTCAGGATTTCTGCTGGCTGTATATCGAAGGAAGCATGATAGATTACACCATAAATTCACAGACGCAAACAATTACGGGAGGTAAACGAAAAACATCAACCTTTGTGGAATATTGGAAGCTGCAAAGAATCGGGGATACCTTTTACCTGGATGATGTCAGACAAAAGGAGGATTTTACAGATTGGAGGGAATAAGCGTGAAGACAAAGGATATCGTATGTGCTGTAATTTGCATGGATCAGCGTCTGCTCATTGCGAAGCGAAGCAGCGGTGTACATGAGAACATCTGGGAATTTCCCGGTGGCAAGGTAGAGTCGGGGGAAACACGGGAACAGGCAGTAGCTCGTGAAATTAGAGAGGAGCTGGAGCTGTGTGTGGATATCGACAGATATCTTACAACGATTCGTGATAACAGAGAGGATTGCACACTGCTTGTACACGCCTATCTTTGCAGATATGTAAGTGGCGAAATTCATCTGCATGCCCATCATGAATATGCATTGGTAACGCCGCGTGAGCTTTACAGCTATCAATTTGAAGCAGCAGATCAACCTATACTGGACATGCTTCAGGATAACGCCTTATGATGTGGGCATTCTCTATCGTACTGTTAATGCTGATAACGATTGTGGCACTACCGATAGTTTCAATGTCTGCGCTCATGCTTGCATGGGCAACTGCACATAGATATATGTCACCGGTTTTTATGTTTACAGTGATTATGGTGTTTGTCTACCTCTGGAGTATGCTGATATCAAAACAGCGGAATCAGTGCTGGCTGAAAAAGAAAACACAGCTTGTGCTGATTCTCCCTGTGATTCTGGGAATCTGTATACTGGGCGGGACCTTTGCATATGATGCATGGCAGAGCCGGTTTGAGGTGATGCGCAGTGAGGTTGATTTGTTTGAATATGAACCGTTTCATAGCGATAAGCTGGCTGTTCTTGATAAAAAAAGCTCCTATTCGATGCAGGAGCCACTTTTAAGGCTTGACGGCGCAACAGCATTATACCCGGTGTATGCTTCCTTCGTGCAGGCAGTGTATCCTAGGGAAGGCTATGAGGATGATAGTACAGATAGTGTGCGATGTACAACAACCCCGGAAGCATATGAAAATCTACTGAAGGGTGATACTGATCTTATTTTTGTGGCAGCTCCCAGCGATAAGCAAAGGGAACTGTTTGAAAAAGAGGGAAAAGAGCTTATCATGGTTCCCCTCGGTATGGAGGCCTTCGTATTCTTTGTGAATTCTGAGAATCCGGTGGAATCATTAACAACACAGCAGATTCAGGATATTTACAGCGGTAACATCACAAATTGGAGGGATGTCGGTGGCAATAATGAACGAATTCGAGCCTTCCAGCGTCCGGAGGGAAGCGGTTCGCAATCGGCTTTGCTGCGCTTTATGGAGGGAAAGAAATTGATGTCGCCACCGCAAAAGGATGTGGCAAGCGGTATGGGAGATATTGTAACGGAAACTGCAGAATACGAAAACAGGGAAAATGCAATCGGCTATTCCTTCCGCTATTATACGCAGGGGATGGTGAAAAACAAGGGAATACGTCTTCTGAAGGTGGATGGCATTGAACCGAGCGTTGAAAATATCCGCAAGGATACATATCCGATCAGCAGTCCGTTTTATGCTGTCTATGTGAAGGGGAATACGAATAAGAATCTGAAGCCGTTTCTAAGCTGGATTCAGTCAAAGGAAGGAAAAGAGCTGATTGAGAAAACGGGATATGTGGCAGGCTCATAGCTTTTATAGAAAGGAAGATCGGATAGAGGCTCCGATTTTCTTTGTTTTACTCACAGGTATTTATATCAGTTAATTCTTAGGCTTATCTAAATTCCATAATTTGTTATAATTACACAGCGCTTTATAGTATAATGATAATAGAAAAGAGGGTGAGAGATTATGCTTAAAACAGAAGAAACCAAAGTTCTGCGCGATCCGATTCACGGCTATATTCATGTGGATCTGAAGGTGGTATGGGATTGCATCAACGCAAAGGAAATGCAGCGTCTGAGACGGATCCATCAGCTGGGGGGAGATTTTCAGGTTTATCATACGGCAGAGCATTCACGGTTCTCCCACTCTCTGGGGGTTTATGAAATTGTGCGGCGCATGGTTTATGAAATTGATCAGCTGCGGGAGGTATTGAGTGACTACGAAAAGGCGGTAGTGATGCTGGCAGGTCTGCTTCATGATATCGGACACGGTCCGTTTTCCCACGCCTTTGAGGGAATCAGTACGTATAAGCATGAAGAGTACACCGTGAAAATCATCATGGAGAATAGCGAAATTCATCAGATACTTGCCGCCTGTGATGCGCGGCTGCCGGAGGATGTTGCTAGTATTATCCAGTATCGCCATGCAAAGGAATGCATGAATCAGCTGGTAAGCGGTCAACTGGATGCGGATCGTATGGATTATCTTCTGCGAGATGCTTATTTTACCGGAACAAGCTATGGAAAATTTGATTTGGAGAGAATTCTGAGAACAATACGTGTAAAGAATGGAAGAATCGTTGTAAAAGCAAGTGGAATACATAGCGTTGAGGACTATATCATGGCCCGCTACCATATGTACTGGCAGGTGTATCTGCATCCGGTGGCACGCAGCTATGAAACCCTGCTTTCTATCCTGTTTCGCAGGATGAAGGAGGTATATGCTCTGCATCCTGAATATCTGAGCGATGTAAAAATGTTTCATCCATTCCTCTGTGGTGCGGATGCGGGCATTGATGCGTTGTATCGTCTGGACGAATCCGCAGCCCTGTATGGATTCTCTGAGCTGGTAACCTGCAGGGATGAAATCCTGCGTGATATATCCTATCGACTCTTAAATCGAAAGCTGTTTGAATATGTAACACTGAAAAATCCGGAGGATTTAGAGCGTATTCAGCTTCATGTACAGGCATTGGGATACGATCCGGACTATTATGTTTATCAGGATGTTGTCTCACAAAAGCCGTATTCTCCTTATAAGAGCAATGAAAGCGGACATAATATCTGGGTTCTTGAGGAAAGCGGCAAGGTTAAGGAGCTATCAAAGGCCAGTGATATTGTTCGTGCATTAACAAGAGCTGATTTAAAAGAGGAATCAAAGCTTTATTTTCCTGAAGAAAAACTGCATATAAAATAACCGTCATAGAGATACCCCGAAAGCTTACGGCAGGCTGTATATCAACAATACCGTAGGAAAGGAAGAGGAAACTGTCTATGACGGTTTTCTGTTGGATTCACTTTTTACGGAATCCGTATGGTAGTTAATGTATTTATACGATATTCACTATCAAGAGAATAGGAAGCATAGAATTGTTTTGCTTTCAAAAGGCTTACCGTTTCGGATACACACGCTTTGGATCATAGCCATTCTTTTTTAATTGCTTATTCCAGGAATGATGTGCCATTTTTATATAAAGACTGCGCGGAAAGGCAGGCTGGACATAAGAATTTTCGAATGCAGTATCCGTTATAATAGCTTCTCTCATACGGCGAAGGGCTTTATCCACAGGAGCTTTTGAGCCATGCTGCCATGCCATTGCTTGTATTTCATTCAGCATGGGACCTGCACCGATGCCAATCCCTCCCATGAAACACATACCGCTTTTAGTACACCAGTTTTCCACAACCTGCAGCGCATAGCGATTCTGCTTTCCTTCAAAAAAGCCGCAGTTTACAATAACATACAGGTTCACCTTTACAGCTGCACGCTTTCGTTCCTTCTCCCATTGCAGAAGAAAGCTGAGAAGATGGGAAGGCAGCGCATCAAAATAAAGTGGAAAGCTTAGCACAATGGTATCAAAGGATTGCAGTTGATGAAAAATATCCGGATTTTTATGGATATCCATACAGTGGAAAACAGTGATATTTTCCATATCTGTAAAGAGATGTTTGGCCAGCATTTCACTGCAGCTGTTTGATGGCTTCGGTGAGCCGGAAAGGATTGCGTATTTCATTAAACGGCCACCTCCAACATGGTTTGTAACCGGACAAGTGCCTTTTCACTATCCGCGCAGTGATGACATTGGACATACCTGCAATCCATATTGATTCCATTCGCCTGAACAAGAGCTTGAAGGACATTTTGTTCCTGTTCATTCTCACTGCCATATGCAATAACAATCAGCTGAAGATGAGTGGGAGAGGTTAACACATGGTGCATTTCATGATTGCGAATGGTGAAATACGGCTGCACATAGGAAAGAGAGCGGTCGATTGCACACTTCACAAACGGACTATAGGAGCCATATACATTCTCTGTAAGAATATAAAGCGTATCGCTTTGTTTCATGGAAGCTGTAAAGGAAGCTATATCATCTTGGAATATGCATGCTCCCGGTGATTTGATCCAGCAGGAAAAGCAGCCTGTACATGGTGCTGTCTGCTTGAGCTCATGGGAATCGAATACAGATACATTTTCTGAAAATGGCAGTTGAGGTAAGGCAATATCGGATAGTATGGTTTTCATGATGGATCCTTTCTTCAGCTAAGTAAACGCTGTTTACATTGATAGAGTATCATATTATGTTTACACTGTCAACATCGTGTGATAAAATACAGTTACATCGTAAGAAGGGACTGGTCTGCATGTGTGAACAAAGCTATCATCATAAGGATTTAAAAAATACATTGATAAAGGAGGGCATTCGTTACATCAATGTGTACGGGGAACGAAGCCTTTCTATGCGAAAGCTTGCGGCACTCTGTCATGTTTCACATACCGCCCTGTATAAGCATTTTCAAAATAAAGAAGAGTTTATGAACGCCATTTCTGCATATATCGAAGAACAGTTCACAGAGGCATTGCAAAGGTCCTATGAGAATGCGGGTGGTGATGTAGATGAGGCTATCATTCAGATTGGTGCAGGCTATGTAGCCTTTATGGTACAGCATCCTGATTTTTTGAAATATCATACCAATATCATGAAATCTCAAATGTTTCAGCTGCAGGACTTAGAAAAGAAGTCGGTGAAGTCGTATGAGATATTTCGCAGTACCGCTCTTGCCTTTTTGAAAAAACACGGTTGTCCGCCGGAGGAGTATCAGAAGGAGATTCTCTCTATGTGGAGCCTTGTAATGGGATTGAGTGATATGCTTGCCTATAAAATCATAGATTCTCAAAAGGATGCGTTGAAAACAGCAGAGGAAATCATACGTCGGGAAATCAAGCTTCGCTGTATGAAGTCTGCTTATCGCAGCTAGCTATTTAGGAAGATATTTGGAAAGGATAGTCCTGAGCATCCCTTTATAAAGCTGTTTCGTTACATCCTTCAGAAAGCAGATCTGCTGATTTGAGTATTATGTTTTACTGTTGGGTCTGTAAGCGGCTGTGAATGCCTGAGAGTATGATAGAAATAGGTCTGCATATCCTGTAGCTGTTAAAGCGATTGAGAGAATACTTCAATCAGTAATGAATTCGGCATCTTTTGTAAGAGATATCATTTTCTTTAAATTCCTAGTGAAATCACGGTATGGGTATGATACAATAGTAGAACAGAAAAGGTCAGGAGATGGATACGATGGGCAGTTCAGAACTTGAAATACTAGAAATCATTTCTTCCGTGGGACAGGCTAGAAGTCTTTATATCGAAGCGATTCAGGAGGCTAAAAGTAAAAACTACGGACAGTGTAACGAGCTTGTAAGAAAGGGCAATGAACAGTATGCAAAGGGGCATCGTATACATCAGCGACTTGTTCAGGAGGAAGCCGGAGGAAATCCGGTGGATTTAAACCTTCTGCTCACACATGCGCAGGATTTACTGATGAGTGCGGAATCCTTCAAAATTTTATGTGATGAATTCGTTGATCTGTATCGTAAATTTGATGAGCTGGAAGAGAAAATATATGAAAAAGGATAAAGACATGGAGTGATTTCCATGTTTTTTTGTTTAAGAAAACGGTATGGCTTATGAGTGTTAATGTCTTTATCGAAGCATGCGGATATAAGCTTTGTGAATAACGTACAGGAGCAGTCAGAGAAGCTGGAGTCGTTAAAGCAGATTATACGGGATATACAGAAAGCAGGAGCCTGTCGATGAGGTTTCATAAAGTATGGTCATCAACGGTATCCATGCGCAGATTCAAAGCCTTGCCGTGGATACACAGAAGCAGTGCAATCAGCTGTTCTCACAGCATACGGTTGATATGAATATATTGATGCTGTATGTGTTCCTGGTGTCATGTGAGCGCAGATACCGCCTGCCTACAGCTGTAAGGATAAATCCATACTCAGCACGCTGCTGAAAATCGATTATCTTCAATGGTATTCCTATATAAAACAGGCCATTTGGATGCAGCTGCCTAGGCTCTTTGCGGAATGCAGTACATAGATAAAATTCTGTATAAGGTCAGGTATACAGAGCTTTTTTCATATCGATTCATGGTACAGATAGATTCATGACTGTCGGTTAAGTAAATATATGATTAAAATCTATTCAGGAAGCTCATGTAGAAAGCGTATTATGGTTTTCCATACCTCTTTACTCATTGCGATATCACCATGATCCAATGTATCAAATTGAATCGTCTTAACCGGCGTTGTGAAGCATTCAATCAGGCGTCTTGAGAGGCTGGGAGAAACGATGGTATCCTGATTGCTCAATATGACGAGAGCAGGGCAGGTTAGTGCACCGACATACGTATCACTTGTTAGCGGGTAACGAATCAGATGCTGCAGGGGACCATAGAAAACAGGGAAATAGGAATTGAATAAATCTCTCCCGTTATTGTATGGAGAGAGAAGAATGAGTGCATCCGGTGTTGATTTGGAAGCTGCATAGCTTGCCATTCCTGTACCGATACTGTAGCCGACGATATACAGCTTTTTATTTGGATATCTGTGACGGGCATAATGCAGGACTGCATCCGCCATCTTAAATAGCTCTTCCTGTGACAGGGAACCCTTGCTGTCTCCGTAGGAAGGATAATCAATACTGAGAAAGTGTGAATTCTTCATATAAGAGAAAATTCCGCTTTCATCATATTCTCTGCATAAGGCACTGGTATTCTGTGCATTTCCTCCAAAATACACAATGATGCTATCCGCATTCTCTGCTTTTCTCAGCCATCCGGTATATTGCGAATCTATGCTGATACGCTTATAGGCTTTATCCGCCATGAGCATATCCCGATCCTGAGGACTTGCATTTGGATAAAAGATAACATATTCCTGTGCAAAATAAATGGTTGTGAGAAAGATGAAAAGCATACTGATCAGAAGAAATGCAAACAGACGGCAGACGATATGGCGAAATGGTTTTGTATATTCCAGCTTTACATATCTGCGTACGAGGAAGCCGGTCATGATAAACAGGGATAACAGAAGCGGCAGAAGATAAATACCGATTCGTATCCATAGCGGATAATAGCTCGTAACCAGTGCCTGCTGACGCAGAATGTAAAAGACAATGCATATTTCCAGACAAATATTGATGAGTGGAAAAATGAACAGGAAAAACCTTGGCAAACGGTAATGATAGATAAGAATCTCGATAACTGTAATAACTGCCGCAATGAGCAGAATCCATACAAGCTGCATAAACAGCATCTCCTTTACGATATTACAATACCATCTTCTTTGGTGAATATAATGTATTGCGAAGTCTGGCAAAGCTGCCTGTATACAAGCAGCCAATGAGCTTATGCACAGGCAGTATTTTTAAAGCAGTCCTGCAGGAACCGGATTGTACGCGGCAAGCTTTTGATGATTGCGCATGCATCCCTGTAATCGGCTTCATCCGGCAGGTCTATGATATGGAAAGCTACAGCCTTCTTTTGTAATACATCCAGATCAGTAAATAGGCAAACAGCTGAATGCCCAGGAGAATGTTAAAGCAGCTGTTGATGGCTTCTTCATGATATAAGGATGCAAGAACAGAGGCTGCCAGAGTTGCGATAAGAGATACGTTGAATGCCTGCGCTCTGCTGTTTTTCTGAATTAGCAGATTGCGTTCATCTGTTTCATCAATAATCAATTGCTCACGTTTCCTTTGTGATGCTTTGGCTGACCATATCGCTTTCAGCATATACAGGGAAACGATGAGGCCGCCGACACCTCCACTGAAAAGGGAGGAACTGCGATATTCCTGCGAAAAGCCGACAACAATCAGCACAACTGACAGTATGATAAACAGTAGAATCGTAATGCATTTCATCCTTATAATATTCTGTTCTTTCATGACTCATCCGCTCCTTCCGTAAAAAGAAATACATCCTCGATATGATGTTGAAAAATTGTTGCTATGCGGTGTGCAAGGTGAATGGAGGGATCGTATTTCCCCTTCTCCAGTGAGATGATCGTCTGCCGGCTGACTCTGCACCGCTGTGCCAGCTCCTCCTGCGTCATTTGTAATTCCTGCCGAAGCTTTCGTATTCGATTTCTCATGAATGTAAAGCCTCCTTTACATCTTTAGTATACCACCGGATGATAAAAATGTGAAGCGTGCTTTACATATATTTGCTTTTCCTGTGCATGTTACTGCCTATATTTGTATCTTATATCATACTGCTTGTGTTTCCTCTGAATTCCGATAAACTATAGGTGAAAAGGGTGAAAGTATGAAACTTAAGCTATTATGCAGAAAAGAGATGAAAGAACAGCTGTTGGATGATCTTCAAAAGGGGCAGGTTACTGTTTGTGAGGATGCCGATTATGTACTATACGAGGCAAATTATGATTACCGCTATCTGCTTGTCAGGGATCATGAGGAATACATGCGTCTTGCTGTTGAAGACATCATCTATATAGAAAGCATTTCCCAGGAAATATGGATACATACGATGGACGGCAGGTACCGCGTTAAAGAAACTATGTATCAGCTGGAGGCCAATCTGTATGAAAAGGGATTTCTGAGAGTTCATAAGGCGTTCATTGTTAATAAAAAGGATATACGGCGAATCCGAAGCAGTTTAAACTCAAAATTTACGCTTATTCTCACAAACGAGGATCAAATCGAGGTATCCAGAAGCTATTATTACCGGTTCAAGGAAGAAATGGGATTTTAAGGAGGGATGCATATGCTACAGACTTTGTTTGACAGTCAATCATCCACCGGTTTGCTTCTGCTTATTCTACTTCTTTTACTGGCAGGTCTGGTGGTTTATATCCTTTATAAGCATTACTATGAGCTGCGGGTCAATCAACATTTAAAAACACCGGAAAAGCAGATTCATTTATTAACAGTCCGGACAGTGGTATGCATTTGGGGGATTCTCTCGATCCTGACGCTATCATGGTATATGGGCTATTATTATCTGCGTGAAGCAGAGCAAAGTGAAACGACATGTGATATGTATGATACGGTGCAGTATGCAGGAGTGGATGAAGCGATGGTTAAGGAACAGCTTGAGGCTGTAAAAAAAGGCAGCAAATCCCTCAGCATGCAGAAGGAAAAGCCGAATAAGTATGTAACTGTAACCTATGCAGTAAATGATCGCAAGGAATATGTATATGTCGTTACGTATGATCTGCTGAGAGAACCGCAAAAGGATGAACAGATAATAATCCGTAACCGTACGGACAGCGGCTGGACCAGTGGGGAAATCAAGGCGGATTCGCGGAAAATCATATCCATGACCACAGGAACGATCAAGGATTCTTGCTCAGCACAGAAGCGCAGCATTCACATATACAATTATACCCGGGGGAAAAATAAGAATCGTGTCGATTATTATGACAGCTACACGATTGAAAAGGGAGGTATCCATCGATGAAAAAATTAACAGGAATTGCAGGGCTGCTTATTTTCTGCTGTATAGGAGGGTGTGCACCTGTGCAGAAGGAAGCGACATTTCTGAAATCAAGTATTCGATTTCATTTTCCGGGAGAGGACATGGAGGAAAGTCTTATAGTACGGTTTAAAAAAGAAGGCGGTGAAGGTGTCAGGGTAACGGGAATCGCAGATTACAAGGCAGACGCTGTGGTTGATCCTCGTTATGTGATTGATGAGGAAGCACCTATGGAGGATGAGGATTTCTATGCTTATGGAATTCAGCTTCCCATGTTTAAAGATATGAAGGTAAGCTTTTCCAAAATCACCTATCAAAAGGATCAGGAGGAGAAAACGGCGGATATCGGTATATATGAAATAGAAAAAAGCGGAGAGGTTTTTGAAGAAGCCTCCATTTCAAAGAACTGGGATTCTGAGGAAAAAGAGCTGTATATTGATGTAAATACAAAGGCAGCAGGGAGACTGATCCACGTTGAAGCTGTGAATCCGGATGCTCCTATAAAAATTGAAATACAGAGAAATACATATGGCGATTTTGATACAGACACAAGAGTTATACTTCGCTATGGGCTGCCAAAGGAATATGATATGACAGCTACAAATTTCTGTTATACCTTTGAAAAAAGCGGCAGAAGGATACAACGGTATGGACGAGGTGTTGTTGAGCTTTATAGGAATGGAAATCAAACCGCGGGCAGAGGCTTTCAGCGCCTTGCTGTGTGACTGTAAACAGAATGGATACGATTGCACAGAAAGCTACAGCCTCAGCCTCCCTTACGCAATGGCCGTGGGTTCTGGTTCTGCTCATCCTAGGCGGAGCTCTTCTTTATATTGCGTATCGATATCGCTATGATAAAAATCTGAATGCTGCACTGCTCGATAAAGCTGTAAGAAAACTGCCTTCCCCGAAAACCGTATTATTTGCTTACGCAATATTGGCTGCAGCCTGCAGCTTGCTTGTTTTCGCATGGAACACACAGCCAGGTGACACGAAACAAAGGAGCTGTTTCACGACGGAAAGCTATCTTGACCTAAATGCCGATGAACAAACGATTACAGAAGAGCTGAAACACATGGAAGCATTGAAAAGCAGGGAATCAGTTTCATATCATGAACAGGAGCTTAAGCATGGAATCCGGATGCAGTATGCGATAAAGAATAAAAAGGACTACGTTTATATCATCAGCTATGAACGTGCCGCAACAGATTTAAAGGAGTATTACTATATAGAGCTGCAGGATATTTTCGGTGGTACATATGCAACGAATATGATAATGAACCCCAAAGATAAAAAACTATATGTCATGGTTCGAGGAACTATGCAGGAATCCTGTGATGCTTCCGAGTTGAAGCTGGAGCTGCGGAACATAACGGAAGAAGAAAATAAAAATCCGATACATGAAGAGATTCGCTTTACTGTAGAAAATGGAGGGATACAAAATGAAAGTAAATAAAAAAATACTTCTGCTTCTGCCTCTGTTAGTGGTGGTGTTTCTTCTTTTATGGTATGCTTTCCAGCCTGCAGCTTCAACGGCTGAATTTTTACACAACAGTGTAGAATATAGCAAGACCTCATTGTATGAGGTGGAGAGTATTATGCTCGAAGAGGGTAAGCCTTCGCGTAATACTGTCACAGAGCCGCAGCTGATAGATTTTGATATGAAGCAGCCGATGGATCCTGCTGTATGGTTTTGTGAAGCTGCCCCGTTAACCGTCTATGTGCCTATGAAGCAGGGAAGTCGTGTCCGTTTTCAAACACTCCAGTATACAGAAAACGGGGAAGAAAGGACGGCTGATCTGGGACGGTATGATATCCGATATGTGAAGGGAAAAGCATTGCAGGAGTCTGAGTTTTTCGGAAACACGGAGGAACAAGTGATAAATATCCGTATACGAAAGAACGCATATGGTCGTCTGAAAACGGTGGAGCCTGTTAATCGGGATCTGAAAGTCAAGGCAGCGGAAATTAGCGAGGATGAGAAAAGCTATCGGATTCGAATACCGTATCAGGATTTCTCAGCATATGATTATATTTATACCAATCTGAAATATACGTTTGAAAAGGATGGAAGAAAGGAAATTTATTATGGGGAACAGGTGCTGGCGATTCATAAAGAATTCGGAATAGACTATCATGTGATTATAGATTGAGTGCTTTCCCGAAACTTTCCTGAAATGGAATTGTAATGTTGTACAAAATAAAGTAAAATAAGAGTGGAAATATTACTTGTATAGAAACATGATTGGATGATTCGTCTCTACTCGCCGACCGTAAATTGGCGAACTACAAGTAAACTTTTTGGCTCAATGCATGGAAGGTTTACTGTGACTTTTCATGCTTTTTATGTTTCGGAAGGAGCGATTGTTTGATGAAAGTATTGGTAATCGGTAAAGGCGGAAGAGAGCATGCACTGGTTCATGCGGTAAGCAGAAGCGGCCGGGTAAAGAAGATTTATGCAGCTCCGGGAAATCCCGGAATGGCAGAGCTTGCGGAGTGTGTCAATATTGCGGACAGTGATGTAAAGGGCTTAACCGCATTTGCAAAGGAACAGGAAATAGATTTAACGATAGTCGGACCGGAGGCTACGCTGTCACTGGGAATCGTTGATGCGTTTCAGGCAGAGGGACTAAAGATATTCGGACCGACAAAGGATGCGGCACAGGTGGAGTCCAGCAAGGACTTTGCGAAGAAAATCATGGCGAAGTATGGTATTCCGACAGCAAGCTACCAGACCTTTGACAATAAAGCGGATGCAATCGGCTATGTGGAGCATCAGGGCGTGCCGATTGTAATAAAGGAAGACGGCTTGAAGGCAGGAAAGGGCGTTACGGTTGCTTATGAATTAAAGGAAGCATTGGATGCAATCGAAATCGCGTTCAGTATTCCGGGAAACCGTGTTGTTATCGAGGAATGCCTGGAGGGCTTTGAATTCTCCTTGATTTGCTTTGTATGTGATGATCTGGTTCTTCCGATGGAGGTTGCACAGGATCACAAGGCGGCGTATGACGGTGATAAAGGTCCAAATACCGGTGGTATGGGTGTCTACTCTCCTGTTAAGAAGATAACACCGGATATTATTGAGGAAACGATGAATGCAGTTATGATACCGATGGCGAAGGCAATGGTGAAGGAAGGGCATCCGTTTACCGGATTTCTTTACGGCGGGCTGATGCTGACAAAGCATGGTGTTAAAACAATCGAATTCAATGCACGCTTTGGTGATCCGGAGGCAGAGGTTATCCTGCCGAGGCTGAAAACGGATTTCTGTGATGTGATTGAGAATATCATGAACCATTCCAAGACAGAGCTGGAATGGGACGACAAGGTTACGCTTGGTGTTGTTATGGCCAGTGAGGGTTATCCTGCTTCCAGTACAAAGGGCGCTGTGATTGAAAATTTGGAGAATGTGAATTCCATGGTATTTCACATGGGGACGGCAGAAAAGGAAGGCAGTCTGGTAACGGACGGCGGTCGTGTTCTGTGCGTGTGCGCTGCAGCGGATACACTGGAGGAAGCATATGAAAAAGCATATGCGGATGTACATAGAATTCACTGTGATAAGCTCTTTTACAGAAATGATATTGGAAAGAAAGATATGTAATACATTAGGTTTTGTCTATAGTGAATAACAGAAATATACAAGGAGGAAGCTATGTTTAAAACAGACTTAGAAATTGCGCAGGAATGTAAAATGGAGCATATTCGTGATATTGCGGCAAAAATCGGTGTGGGTGAAGAGGACCTGGAATACTATGGAAACTATAAGGCAAAGGTATCTCTCGATTTGCTGCATAGAAATGAAGACAAGGAAGACGGTAAGCTGATTCTGGTGACCGCAATCAATCCGACAAAGGCCGGGGAAGGAAAATCCACAACGACTGTTGGTTTGGGGGATGCGTTAAACCGGCTGGGGAAAAAGACGATGATCGCGCTTCGTGAGCCAAGTCTGGGTCCGGTTTTCGGTCTGAAGGGTGGAGCTGCCGGCGGCGGTTATGCCCAGGTTGTACCAATGGAGGATATCAACCTGCATTTTACCGGGGATATGCACGCTATCACAACAGCAAACAATTTGATTTCCGCATGTCTGGATAATCATATTCATCAGGGAAATGAGCTGGATATCGATATAGAAAACATCACATGGAAACGCTGTCTGGATATGAACGATCGTACGCTGCGTCACATTACGATTGGACAGGGACCGAAGGCGAATGGTGTGGAACGTGTGGACGGCTTCAATATCACGGTGGCCAGTGAGGTGATGGCAGTTCTTTGTCTATCCACATCTTTAATGGATTTAAAGGAACGCCTCGGCAATATGCTGGTGGCATTTAATTCAAAGAAGGAGCCGATTTATGTAAAGGACCTTGGCATTGAAGGGGCTCTGGCAATGGTTATGAAGGATGCCATCAAGCCGAATATGGTACAGACACTGGAACATAATCCTGTACTGATTCACGGCGGTCCGTTTGCCAATATCGCTCATGGCTGTAATTCCATTCTTGCGACAAGAACATGTTTGAAGCTTGCGGATTATACGGTGACAGAGGCAGGCTTTGGTGCTGATCTTGGAGCTGAAAAGTTCCTGGATATCAAGTGTCGCTTCGGTGGACTGAAGCCAAATGCAGTGGTAATTGTAGCGACCATTCGTGCCTTGAAGCAGCACGGCAATGTAGCATATGAGGATTTGAAGGATGAAAATGTGGAAGCGATGCTGACAGGGTGTGAAAATCTTGCAAAGCACATCGATACAGTAAAGCAGTTTGGACTGCCTTATATCGTAGCAATCAATGAATTTGCGAGCGATACTCCTGCAGAGGTGGAAGCATTGCAGAACTGGTGTAAAGAGCATCAGCATCCGATGAGCCTTTCTCAGGTATGGGCAAAGGGCGGAGAAGGCGCGCTTGATCTAGCCAATCAGCTGGTGGAGCTTTGTGCAGAGGAAAACAGCTATGCTCCGCTGTATGATGTGGAACAAAGCATTGAGGAAAAAATTACAGCAATTGCGACCAGGGTGTATGGCGCAAAAGAAGTGGCATTCACAGAAGAGGCGAAGGAACAAATTGTGTTGTATACTTCCCTTGGCTGGGATAAGATGCCGATCTGTATGGCGAAAACGCAGATGTCACTGTCCGATGATGCGAAGGTATATGGGGCTCCGAAGGATTTTACGATTACGGTTCGTGAGCTGCGCCCGAGTCTTGGCGCCGGTTTCCTGGTTGCATTAACGGGAAAGATACTGACGATGCCGGGTCTTCCAAAGATGCCTGCGGCAAATAACATGGATATCGATGAAAAGGGGCATATCAAAGGTTTATTCTAATTAGAATGTAAAACAGCGTATCTCGATTCAGATACGCTGTTTCATGATTAATGATTACAAAGAAAGACGGAGATGATTTAATCCGTCTTTTTAACATGATATTAGTTGCATATACCATTTCAATTTAATTCTATTTTAAAAGCCCGTCAAAAAATATCCGGTTCCTGCTCCAGTATGATTTCCAGCATATACAGTGGCAGGTGTTTGATAACTCCATCAATAGATACTCCTGTATTCTTCTTTGAAAAAAGAAAGGCATTCTTTACACGGTATTTTTTTACGAAGTTCTGAAATGCCCTTGATGTTGTATGTGTGCCAGCTTTAACCTCTAAAGGGGTGATTTCTCCTTCATATTTAATGATGAAATCAATTTCTGTGCTTTGGCTCGGCTCATAGTAGAAGCACGCTTTATTCGCTCTTTTACATATCTGTGCAGCTATATTTTCATAGATAGCTCCTTTGTAAATACCTAAATCACCACGGATTATTTTTTGTATATCACCATCATCAAATTGTGAGATAAAGAGTCCGCAATCTGCCATATATACTTTAAATACAGATAATTCCACTTCAGAAACCAGAGGTTCTGCAATATGAGCAAGGCGGTTTACTTTCAATATCAAACCGCTGTCCTCGAGCCATTGTAAACTTGAATCGTAATAGCGGGCATTGTATCCTTTTTTTACCACGCTGTATTGAAACTTTTTATTCTCTTTCGCAAGTTGAACAGGGATGGATTGAAAGCATTCTCTAGCTTTTATCTTATCCCCGGATATGGCATATTTGGCCATATCATTAAAGTAATCATTGACGATTCTTCTTTGAATCATAAGGCATTCCTTTATGGATTTCGTTTCAGCATACGTTGCGACCACCTCTGGCATACCGCCGATAATCATATATTTTGTAAAAAGCTCATTCATTTTATCATGTAATATCTCAGGTACAGCTTCCAGCCGTTCAAGAGATTGATTTATGCGATTCAAAATATCTTTATTTATGCTAACGGCTTCCAAAAATTCAAGAAAGCTCATAGGATACATATCCCATGTTTCTACATAACCAACTGGAAACGAGGTAGTCTTAGCGATAGCGATACCCAACATACTTCCAGAACAGATGATATCACAGGAAAAGACTTCGCTCATAAATTTTAGTGCAGTTATAGCATCGGGACATGCTTGAATTTCATCCAAAAATAAGAGAGTATCCTTGAGAAATGGTATATCCATGAAGGATATTTTGAGATAATCAAGTAGCTCTATTGGATTGTGTGTTTTATTGAACAATTCAATATATGAAATATCTCTTTCAAAGTTGATTTCTACCATATATTTATAGTTTTCTTTTCCAAATGCACGTATACTATATGTTTTTCCAACTTGACGAGCACCTTTGATTAATAGTGGTTTTTTGTTTGGCATCTGTTTCCATTTTAAAAGTTGCTGCTCTATTTTTCTTTTCATGTGGACTCCTCCTTCATATAATAGTATATCACATAATGATAAAAATATGATATTTCGCATATATTTATCGATAAAAAAATGCAGATTAACATATTTTTATCAGTAATATTATGCATAATGAAGTGGTAATCGCTTTGCAGAAAGACAACGAGGTTATCATCGTCACTGATATGGCGGTGCAAATTTCAACGAAAGAGGCGCTATATAAAATCATAACAGTTCAGCAGATAACCTCATTTTTAAACTATCAGGATTTTGGGCGAATTGAAAAGTATGTTCAACAGCTCAGGAATAATCGTTATTCTTTTGTTAAGGGCAGAAATATCTCCGTGATAAATGAAAACTCAGAAGGAGGAATCGTACAATCGAAAACCTCCTGAACCTCATGAAAATTCCGCTCAATGATATTGTAAACATAATTATTGCGATTTATGAATGCCTTCATCTTCGGAAAAGAAAGTGGCTCATTTTTTATACAGCGCTCCAGTGTAAAGGAGCAGTGAAAAATAAACTTAATCAACAGATTGTCTGAATAAGGCAGCTGCAGCTGCTTTATGATGGCATTTAATGTTTTATAAAGTATTTGGGAAGACTTACGCGGATTTAGAAAGACAAGGGAATCGCTTAAAATGGTTTCATCCATTTGTTGAATCAATTGCATTGCATAGCTGTCAGAGTCCTTGGCTTCTGTTTCAGCAATCGGATTTTCGGCATCCTTTTGAAGAATGGTTTCAAAGGTTGCTCCGATACTGCTTGCACGTTTTAACAGTGTTAACAATAGCGGCAGGTCAAGGTCTGGGACGATGCGTACATGACAATTTGACAAAGTCTGTAGTTCCTTCTCCAGCAGCTTGATATCCTTACAATCCGTAATGATCAAAACGCCTTTCCCCTTATCACTTTCCTGTACATGCTTTGTCAGAATGGATAAGAGAGCATCATGGGATACCTGTGTATCCAACTCCAGAGATAGAATCTGGTTCCCGTAATCATGCGAATGCAGATAACGTGCATATTCCTTGGAGCGGCCATTTTCTGTAACAATCAGAAGCTGTACCTGCGTTTCCTGCAGCCATTGACTGGATAGATAAACATAGGTCGCAATATAATCACGCTCCCATTTTGTGAAGGTATAATTAAAGCGTGAAGAAACAGCTTCTTGAATTTCGTCGAATAACAGGTAATCTTTTTTTCGTGCAATGCTGATCGCCCCAACATCTGTAATCGCCGGAACCGTGTCTTCTTTGAAAGCTGAGATAAATTCAGAAAGCTTACTTAACATTCCATAAAGTATGTTTTCATTTCGCGAAATAGGTTTATCCTGTAAAACAGGATATAATAAATCATAAATATCCTTCAATAAAACAGAGCGTATGGTATTCAGGTGAACATTCATGAATGCATTCATATCATTCAGACACTGATTTACAATTTCACCCTTTGCATTGTTTATAGAAATGTTTTTTTTCTGATTCAATTCCTCGTTGATATGATAGAGCATCTGTAATTCTTCATTCTCTTTCATCGTGGAAAAGTAGAAATCATTATGTGTAAATAAAGCTAAAATCGTATTCAACTGCTGATAACGCTCGTTTACATCATAAATATCGGATAGTACCGTGTTTGATATATCGGCGAAATCCAAAGTGATACATAAGGGATTTTCTTTTATCAAACGGGTATAGGCATTTGCACATGCACTGCGTATCTCAGCTTTTAAATGCGGCAGATTTCCCTTATAGGAGGACATTGCGAAGCAGCTCAAAATTCCCTTTGATATGCGAATGGCACGCTTGATGAAATAAGCCTCCTCCTGAAACTGCTTAAGAACCAGCATAACGGTCTCTTCCAGTGTACGCTGCTGTAGTGAAGGCAGGGAAATTAGCGTTGGAAAACAGCGGCGGATCATGGATTCCTCTTTTAATTCAGGTGAGGAGGTCGTGATAATCACCTGGCATTGAAATGTAAATCTGCGATTGACAGCGTTGAGTGGATGGTACTGCGCTTCTGTTATTGCATTGCATATCTTTATCTTTATTAAATCGGGAAGCTGTTCGAAATGAAGCAGTATGAGCATCCCCTGCCTAGCTTTTTCCACCAGACCGCGGCGCAGTCGGCTGTCGATGATTTCTCCGAATACATACAAATCCAAATCATGACCAGAATAATTTTTTAAAAGGCTGCAATCTGCAATAATCGGAGAATGAAAGGAAGAAAATCGTCCATTCTGTTTGCCATATAGAAACATGAGCTGTGCAAAACTCTTCCGGTTGGTTCCCTCCTGCCCCTCGATAATGGTATTTAATCCGCTATATGGGTAATTCATTGCTGCTTTAGCTTTTTGAATCGGCTCATACATACTTTCACCGATGTTTTTTCCAATCAATGTATCCAGAGATTCTTTCATCTGCGTTTGTTCATTCTGACGCTGCTGCTTGGTCAGAAAATCGGTAAGCTGCTGATCCTTGGAAAGAACGGCGGGTATGTTCTGCTCGGGAAAATACTTCATCAAAAGCTGGCGTGAAACATATAGTGTTGGTCTGCCATTGAGCTTGATCAGTCTGCCTTCCTGATGCAGGAGGTTGAGATCTCTGGATACATTTGATCGATCAAGCCGCAAATCCATTGCCAAAGAGGAGGCATCCATTCCAAGCTTATCATACTGCTTATCCTCCAGACATTCCAAGGTGTGCGCATAAATTGCTTTCAGAATCAGTTCTTTGCGTTTACTCATTAAATCACGACCTCCTTAATTTTTTTGTGTTGATTTCTTCTTCATAATAACACAGTAAGAATAAAAACGCATAAAAAAGTCTAAAAGTGTGTCTGCTTTTTACAATGTATACATATTGTGTATGCTTGCACTGGAAGTTATCGGAATAAAAGCTTGTAAATCTGTTTCTTTTTCTTCACACGCTTTCCTGAGTGTGTTGAAACAGGGACTTTTTTGACCACCTGAAAGGGACGATGATAAGATGACAACAGAAAGGAAAAGGAGGAAGCTGTATATGATTGATATCATAATCGTTACACATGGCGAATATGGAAAAGCAATGCTGGCAAGCAGTGAACTCATCATGGGGGAACAGGAAAACGTACAGGCATTCGGCTTCTATTTAGGTGAAAGCGTCGAACATCTGAGGGACTCTATTTTGCAGGCAATCAGCTGTACGCGGAAGGGAAGTGAAATACTGATTCTAACAGATATGCGTTCCGGAAGTCCGTTTAATGTTACAGCGTCATTGATGAAGGATCACACATTTGAACATCTAACAGGAATCAATCTTCCCATTTTACTTGAGATTCTCTGTTCAAGAACGCAGATGGAGCTGAAGATGATGATAGCACACATAATGTCAGAGGGAATGAAAACGCTCATTCATGTTAATGAAATGCTGAAGGAGGACTAAACATGAAACATATTGTGTTATGCCGCATTGATGACCGTCTTATTCATGGGCAGGTTGTTACGGCATGGGTAAAGCAGACTGAGGGTAATCGTATTGTAATCATTGATGAAGCATTGGTGAAGGATGTTTTCTTACAGAAAATCATTAAGGCAGCAGCACCTTCCGATATTCGTATTGATATATACAATATAGAAAACGGAGTGTGTGAGTTGAAAAAGGAGGCTGAGGATAAAGAACGAATTATTATTTTGGTAAAGACTCCACAGGTGGTTGAGGCTTTAATTGATGAAGGTATTCTGCTGGATAAAGTGATTCTGGGGGGAATGGGGGCAAAGTCAGGCCGCAGGAAATTTAATCGCAATGTATCAGCAAGTGAAGAAGAAATCGAGTGTATGCAGCGCATCATGAATAAGCATATACCGATGTATTATCAGTTGGTACCGAATGAGTCGCCAAGTGATGTTGGTAAAATGATAAGCGGATAGGAAAGGAGAAGTATTATGAGTATTTTACAGGCTGTTTTACTGGGGATTATTTATTATTTGGGGAATAGCTCGATCATTGCAGGACCGGTTGGTTATTATTCTGTTTACAGGCCGTTGGTAAGCGGTTGTCTGACAGGGATGATTCTTGGTGATCCCGCACAGGGAACTATGATAGGAGCTACCATAAATCTGATGTATGTAGGGTTTATATCAGCAGGTGGTGCTTTGCCCGGAGATATGTGTCTGGCTGGGATCCTGGGTGCCGCTTTGGGTATTACAGGTGGTCTGGATACGGAAGCAGCTCTGGCGATTGCTGTCCCAATCGGATTGATTGGTACCTTACTGTGGTTTGGACGTCTGACACTGGATTCAGTATTTGCACATATGGCAGATCATCTGGCAGAAAAAGGCGAGGCTGGGAAGGTTTGGATTCCTTCTGTATTGTTGCCGCAGCTGATGCTGTTTGTGCTTACCTTTGTTCCATGTATGCTGGCATGCTATTTCGGGGCCAGCTATATTCAGGGTATTATTGATGCTCTTGGCGGGACAGTATTAAATATCCTCATGATTATCGGAGGGATGATGCCTGCTCTCGGTATTGGCTTGACGCTGATGTATATTTTCAAAGGAGAGGCAAAAATCTTTTTCTTCATCGGGTTCCTGATTTCTGTATATTCGGGATTGAGTATGATTGCGATTGGATTTATATCGCTTTGTATTGCAATCGTCTATACACAGAAAAAAGAGAGTACAGGAGGTAATGCGGCATGAGTGAAACTGTAGATAAGAAAAATCTGCTTACCAGCAAAGAGGTTAATAGAGCCTGGCTGCTATGGCTGTTCAATAATCAGGCCTGTTACAATTATGAGCGTATGATGGGAATCGGCTTCCTTCATGCCATGACCCCGGCCTTTCGAAAGCTTTACAAGGATAATAAGGATTTACGTATAGAAGCCATGCAGCGTCATACCAGCTTCTTTAATTGTGAGCCTTGTCTGGGGTCATCTATTGTTGGACTGGTTCTGGCGATGGAAGAACAGAAGGCATTGGGAGCTGAACTTGATAATGATGCAATCACCTCAATTAAAACCGGACTGATGGGGCCGCTTTCGGGTATTGGTGATACCTTGATACAGGGTGTCATCCTCCCCCTGCTTATTGCATTCGCTGTAGATTTTGCAAAAGGTGGTAACTGGGTCATTCCTCTTGTATTCTCATTGGTTATGGCGATTATTGTATTCGGCATATCACGCTTTGGATTTTTACTGGGTTATCGTAAAGGTTCAGATGCAATTCTCAGTATGCTGGAGAATGGTGTTATCAAACGTTTAATATCCGCTGCGAGTATTATGGGCTGTATGGTACTGGGAGCATTGGTTGTTAATTTTGTGACAATGAAATGCGGCATCAGCATTCCGCAGGCTGAGGGAAGCTTCTCGATGCAGGAGCAGCTATTTGACGCCATACTTCCAAGTATGCTTCCACTGTTATTGACACTGGGCTGCTACAAGCTGCTGAAAGCAGGAAAATCAAGTGTTTTGGTTATGCTGGTCATAATCGCTATTGGTGTTATTGGCGGATTAACGGGAATTTTGAGTGTATAGGGAGGCAATAGATGCAGATTAAACAATACCAAACAACGAAGTATATCATGGGAAATGGTGCATTTCGTGAAGTACAACGGTGGAAGGATAAAAAAATCGGCTTGGTTGTCGATGAACATGTTTTGAAGGCATTACAGCTTGAAACAAAGCTGTTTGATGAGCTTTTAAAGGACTGCGATTATGAAGTCCTCTGTAATATGCCGCAGGAGCCTACCACAGAGCTTCTGGAACCGGCCATTCGAAAAGCGCAGCGCTTTGATCCGGATGTATTTGTGGCAATCGGAGGCGGCTCCGTCCTGGATAGTGCGAAGGTACTATGGCTGTTTACAGAATTCCCTGATTACACTTGGGAACAGGCATTTGCACCATATGCTGTAGAATCATTCACAAAGGAAAAGGAACTGATTGCCATTCCTACAACCAGTGGGACAGGCTCTGAAACAACGGGCTGTGCGGTAGTTAAGGATACAGAGAAAAGAAAGTGCATGGTTTTAAGCAATGAAATCATGCCAAGCACAGCCATTCTTGATTATGAGCTGTTGGTAAGTCTTCCCAAGCACGTCATTGCATTCTCCGGATGTGATGCTCTTGCCCATGCATTGGAGGCGGGTATTTCTGTTCTGGCTTCGGATATGGTACGGATGCAAAGTGTGCAGGCCGCTGTGCAGATTATAAAACAGCTGGAGGCTTCCTGCAATGGTGATTTGAATGCACGTCGTGATATCCATTTGAGTGCAACGATTGCAGGTGCATGTATCAATAACTCCATAACCGGTATGGCGCACGGAATGGATCAGGCCGGTGGTGATTTCAGAAAGCCGCATGGACTGATGACGGGGCTTATCCTGCCGTATACGATGTGTCATCTGCTGCCGCAGCCTTTATATGAGGAAGTGGCTGATCAGCTGGGAATCTGCGGGACCTCTATGGAAAAGCAGGAGCGTCTGATAGCAAGGATATGGGAGATGTATCGAAAAATAGAGTTGCCGGTTACCCTACAGGAAGCAGGTATTGATCGTAAGGCTTATATGTGTAAAATTGATACCTATGTGAAGCAGGCGATGCAGGATGCCAATGTGCAGTGTGCACCAAAGACCTTCTCTGCAGCTGAATTAAAAGCAATGTATCAGGAATTATATGATGGAAAAGAATGGAGGACAGCATATGAATAAGAAAATGAAGGTAGTAGCGATTACGGATGACCATAAGGTTGAGGTGAAAGAGGTTCGGCGTCCTGATGTAAAGCCGGGCAAAATACTGATGCATATCAAAGCATGTGCATTATGTACCTGGGAACAGCGTGTGTTTACACGGGAGTCCAAAATGCCGCTGCCGTTTGTTGGCGGACATGAAATTGTCGGAAGCGTTGCGGCCGTTGGAGAGGGGGTAAGTGAGCGTGAGTTTCCGATTGGAAGGAAGCTGACAGCTCGTTTGATTCAGGTTTGCGGAAAATGTTATTTCTGTCGTCATGGTGAAGAGAATCTGTGCGTAGATATCAATGCGCCGTTTGATAAGGAAATGGAAATACCAGGTACAGGAGGGCTTGGAGAATATCTGAATATTGATCCCTCTCAGGCTTACCTGCTGCCGGAATCACTCTCTGATACAGCAGCGGTGTTCAGCGAACCGCTGGCATGTGTGCTGAACTCGATTGAACGTGGACAGATTGCACTGGGAGATGATGTAGCGGTGTTAGGTGGAGGCATCATGGGAATGCTGCATGTACTCTGTGCCAAGCTGTCGGGTGCACGCGTTATCATGAGTGAGCCGGATGCTGAACGTCGTGCTCTGGCAAAGACGCTGGGATGTGATGATACTATCAACCCGATGGAAACAAATCCGGTTGATTACATAAAAAATCTGAATGGTATCGGTGCAGAGGCTGTCTTTAACACAACACCGATCAGTGCTGTTGCTAAGCAGGCTGTGGAGATGACGGCACCCTTGGGAAGATGCGTCATGTACAGCTCACAGCATCCTGATAAGCCGATTGAAATCAGTCCAAACTGGCTGCATTCCAGTGAAACGGTTATTACAGGAGCAGTAAGTCCTAGCGTACGTTCCTTTCAGCGGGCGGTCAATATGTTAAGCAAAGGGTTGATTGATCCTGAAAAATTGGTTTCCGGAGTATATCCGTGCAATCAGGCACAGGAAGCGTTTGAAGCAGCAATACGTCCGGATACATTTCGTATTATTATCACATTTTAACTTAAGGAGGAATATAAGATGTTAGTAAGTATGGCAGAAATCCTGCAACGGGCAAAAGAGGGACATTACGGAGTACCGGCTTTATCAGCTGTAGATGAGCTTTCATTGAGAGCATGCGTGGAAGCGGCTGAGGAGATGAATGCCCCCCTGATTATGCTTTGTGGCTGGGGTCATAATAAAGATATGCAGTATTTTGGCCGCATGCTGCATGATTTTGCGATCAAAGCGAGCGTACCGGTAGCGTTTATATTGGATCACAGTGCAACCTTTGAGGATGCGGTGAAAGGAATCCATGCCGGCTTTCATACCATCATGGTCGATCGCTCCTCCCTTCCATATGAGGAAAATGTCGCACAGGTGAAGGAGCTTGTGAAAATTGCACATGCTGCGGGTGTCGGTGTAGAGGCAGAGCTAGGTCATGTCGGTGTCGGTGAGAATTATGCTGTTGATGGTATTGCAGCCCTAACGCAGCCGGATGAAGCAGTCCGTTATGTGAAGGAGACAGGCGTTGACTGTCTGGCTGTGGCCATCGGTTCCGCACATGGTGTTTATAAAGGAGAGCCAAAGCTTCGTCTTGATCTTTTAAAAGAGCTGGCAGAGAAAGTTCCGGTGCCATTGGTGCTGCATGGTGGCAGCGGTACCGGTGATGAGAATCTGGCAACGGCATGCCGTCTGGGTATCAGTAAGGTGAATGTAGCCAATGATTTATTCCGCGGAGCGTATAATAAAATACAGGAAGTCGGTATGGAGGGGAATAATATCTATGCCTTAATGCCAATGCTGCAGGAAGGATATAAGGAAACAGCAAAGCATTTCATTAAAATTCTGGGATGTGCAGATAAAGCATGGAAGGCAGAGCAATGTGTTTCTTCGGGATTGAAACAGGACCTAAATGAAGCAAAGTAACAAATAATCTAATTGAGAAATAAGATATCCTGTTATGGTGATTGTGACAGGATATTTTATGATTATCTGAAATCTATGATTGATCACATAAAATATGCTTACATGATATGGAAGCGAATTATACAGTTAACATAACATTCACACAAGAATGAATTTCTATAATCTGTCTATCATGCGGAAGAATATGGAGACTCTTTATATTGACAATTTATGAGGTATAGTATATAACTAAGTTATAACTTACTAAGTTATAACTTAGTTAATGATGGAGGCAATTATGTTTATTGGAAGAAAACAGGAATTAAACAAACTCAATGATATGTATAACAGTAATACTTTTGAATTCGCTGTTATTTATGGGAGGCGAAGAGTAGGAAAATCAACACTCATAAACGAATTTTGTAAAGGAAAAAAAAGTGTCTATTATATGGCGGTTGAATCTGATTTGAATAGTAATATTCGAGGTTTATCAAATGCTGTCATGAAGTATTATCTTCCAGAACTCTCTGCTTCTTTCTTTTCAAGCATAGATAGTATATTGGATTTTATAGACACAAAAGTGAATGAAAAGATAATCCTTGCGATTGATGAGTATCCATACATGGCGGAGACTTATCCAGCATTTTCATCACTGCTACAAAAGCACATTGATGAAAAATGGAAACATAGTAAATTAATGTTGATATTATGTGGTTCTTCTATGAGCTTTATGGAAAATCAGGTTCTTGGATATAGAAGTCCATTATATGGAAGGCGAACAGCCCAGTTTAAAATTCAACCCTTTCGTTATGTAGAAATCAAGCAGTTTCACTGGCCATATACAAATGAAGAACTGGCGCAGATATATGGTATTACCGGCGGTATAGGAGAATACCTGCATGCGATAGATCCAAAGAAAAGCGTTGAGGAAAATATTATATCTCTATTCATGACACCTTCCGGCAGAATGTTTGAGGAGCCCTTGAATTTATTGAAACAGGAACTACGGGATCCGAAAATGTATCATGCTATTTTGGATGCGATTGCTTCAGGATGCAGTTCTTTAAATGAAATAGCGCAAAGAGCTGGCGAGGATACTTCAGCTTGCTCCTATCATTTGAAATCGCTTATGTCTCTGGGGATTGTAAATAAGAAAATCCCAGTTGGTGTGAAGGAAACAAGCAGAAAAACTGTTTATACAATTGCAAATACAGCATTTATATTCTGGTATCGCTTTGTATATCCATCCGTTAGTATGATTATGCAATACAATGGTGGTTTAATATATCAAAAATTTATAAAAAACAATATAAATGATTTTATGGGAACTGTTTTTGAAAAAATGTGTCAGGAGTATATGCAGGACCGTCGTACACTAAAAGAAGCGCCTTTCTTATATCAGAATATAGGAAGGTGGTGGGGAAGTAATCCTTCAAAAAAAAGAGAAGAAGAAATAGATTTATGTGCTATGAATCAGGATGCTCTCCTTATTGGAGAATGCAAGTGGACAACAAAGCAGGTTACAATTAAGGTTTTACATGATTTGCAGGAACAAGGGAAGCTGTTTCAGCAGAAACATAAGTTTTATTATTTGTTTTCGAAAAATGGCTTCCATGAAGATGTAATGAATTATGCAACTGCACATGAGGAAGTCAGGCTTGTCGCCCTTGATGATTTTTATAAGGATTGAAAGAAACAAATGCATGCCGTCGAATGGAACCAAAGCAGAACAGCACATTCAGATATGATTGAATAAAACGGTTTTGACATATTCATGATACATCGCAGTACTTGAGTCTTCATAAATTTGTATTGATTTTAGAGAATGTAAAAGGATATTTCAGCTATCAATACATGCTATATCCAGGCTATGAGAGTCTGGAATTTTGTATGAAAAGTATGATTATGATGCATTATGAAATTATAATAAGCATTTTTTTATAAGAGTATCGACTCCTCCAGCGTCGGATCAAAGCTATCGTGCAGCATTTTGGTTGTATGGTGGTATAAAACGAACTCCTTCGGCAGTTGTCGTGGAGACATTCCGGTGATATCCTTAAACACTCGGTTGAAATGACGAATTGTATCAAATCCGCAGCGCATGGATATTTCGGTTACACTTAGCGTATCCTCCTTCAATAGCTCGATGGCCTTCTCAATTCGTATGATGTTCAGATACCGTGAAAACGTCATACCGGACATTCGGTGAAAATATCTTGAAAAATAGGATTCTGACAGCCCCATTCTATTTGCGGCCTGTGAAAATGTAATATCCGCATACTGCTTCTGTATTTCATACAGGAGCTTTTTATATTCTGGCAGATTTTCATTCTGAATTGCATCTCCCTCCTGAATCAAATCCTCTCCCCGGTAAATTTCCAGCAACAGCTGCTCCATATGATGATGAATGGCTTCCACATAAAAGGGCTTTTTCTCCTCCTGCTCCTGTTGTATGTACGCAAAGGTCTTTGTAAAAGAATATGCCTGCTGTAAAACTGCGTTCTTCACACCGAGGGCGCGCATACGTTCCGGTAAAAAGCCGCTGTCAAACATGATGAGGCTGACGATGGAATCACCGTTGCTGGTGATGTAATGAATCTGGGAGCTGTTAATATAAATCAGATTTCCTTGCTGTAACAGATATTCCTTATCGTTGTGCGATACAGTAACATTTCCCTTTTCGATATAAATGATTTCATGTTCCAGATGCCAGTGCGCCAGATTATGCAGATTTTGATATCTGCCAACCCATACACGGCCGTAGTCCTTATAGCTTCTTTTCTCAAAATTTGCCAGCATAGGATCACCTCTTATCCTTATTGTAACCATCAGGACAATAAATGTCCATGATGAAACAAGGGATTTCTTTTTTTTACCTTCTTGAAACCCTATACTAATGGTGTAAGGGCTAACAGAGATGGCCCGGAGGTAGTGTATGAAAAATAAAAAAACAGAAAACGTCTTATCTGAAAATTATCATTTTCTGGGAATCGAGTTTGGTTCCACTCGTATCAAAGCTGTTTTAATCAACGAGGATCATCATGTGATCGCACAGGGGAATCATGACTGGGAAAATCAGATGGTAAACGATATCTGGACCTATTCCCTGGAAGCAGTGGTGCAGGGTCTGCAGGATTGTTACCGACAGCTGAAAAGGGATTATCAAACGCAGTATGGAAATTGTTTGACGCATCTTGACGGCATAGGAATCAGCGCCATGATGCATGGCTATCTGGTGTTTGATGCACAGGGTACGCTGCTGACTCCGTTTCGCACTTGGCGCAATACGATGACACAGCAGGCAAGTGAAAAGCTGAGTGACTTATTTCAGTTTCATATTCCGCAGCGCTGGAGTATTGCCCATCTGTATCAGGCTGTTTTAAACAAAGAAGAACATGTGAAAGACATTGCCTTACAGACAACACTTGCCGGCTATGTACATTATCTGCTGACTGGAAAGAATGTCCTTGGTATTGGTGAGGCAAGCGGCATGTTTCCGATTGATACATTGACGAAGAGTTATGATGCGCATATGCTTGAGCTGGTTGATGAGGCGGTGAAGAAGTGTGGATATCCATGGAAGCTGTGCGAGATTCTTCCTGAGGTTCTTCAGGCAGGTGAGGATGCCGGACAATTAAGTGAAACAGGCGCAAAGCTCCTTGATCCGGAAGGTGATTTAAAAGCAGGTGTCATGTTGTGTCCGCCGGAAGGGGATGCAGGAACTGGTATGGTTGCCACCAACAGTATCAAACCGAGAAGTGGAAATGTATCTGCCGGAACCAGTGTGTTTGCGATGGTCGTTCTGGAAGAATCTTTGAAAAACATGTATGAGGAAATCGATGTTGTGACAACTCCGGAAGGAAATCCTGTTGCGATGGTGCATTGCAATAACGGAACCTCTGAGCTGAACGCATGGATGAGCTTGTTTCAGGAGCTGCTGCAGCTGGCAGGCAACGATATGAATATGAATGATTTATATAGTCTTTTATTCTCAAAAGCTTTACAAGGTGATCTCAGCGGGAGCGGACTTATGGCCTGCAATTATCTTTCGGGTGAACATATTACCGGCTTTGAAGAAGGTCTTCCCCTGTTTGTACGCAGTGCGGACAGCAGCTTTACGCTCGCAAACTTCATGCTGACACAGCTCTATTCCTCTCTGGCAACGCTGAAAATAGGAATGGATATTCTGATACAGCAGGAGCATGTTCAACTTGATCAAATGTATGGGCATGGTGGTTTTTTCAAAACACCGATAGTCGGTCAGAAAATCATGTCTGCCGCTATGCATGCACCGGTAAGCGTAATGACGACTGCCGGAGAAGGCGGCGCATGGGGAAGTGCGGTCCTGGCATCCTACCGGGTAAATAAAAATGCATACATCAGCTTGTTCGATTATCTGGAACGAAATGTATTTGCACAAACACAGAACTGTACGATACGTGCTGATGTGGATCTGCAGGAGGGATTTGATCAGTTTATCACAAACTACAAGAAGGCACTTTTTGTAGAACGGGCTGCCGTGGATCATTTAGGTGCAGGCTGCAGAACAAAACAGCAGGAGGGTTAAACATGTAGAATATCTGTTATATCTGCGACAATGCAGACAGCAAAATTGAAACAGCTGCATACTCACGAAAGATATATTAAAACGCGGATCAGATCATAAAATCCAGAAGTATTACGAAGATATTATTGATTCTTTGCTGAAGACATATCGTTTTGTCGTATGGAAGACCAGCCATCAGGATTTATTGAAAAGAGCGCGGCAACTGGGAAATCTGTTTAACGGAAGAATTATGATTGAAAGCTATGAATAACAGGAGGAAATAATTTATGAAAAGCTTGCAGAAATATACATTCTGGTTTGTGGTAGGAAGCCAGGACCTCTATGGAGAGGATGTTTTAAAAACAGTTGATGAACATTCAAAGGAAATGGTGGAAGGCTGGAATCAGGATGCCTTAATTCCATGTGAAATTGTTTGGAAGAGCGTTGTGCGCAATCAGGAGGAAATCTATCAGACACTGTGTGCTGCCAATGAGGATGAAAGCTGCGCCGGTGTTATTACCTGGATGCATACATTTTCACCAAGTAAGATGTGGATTCGGGGCTTTCAGGCGCTACGCAAACCGCTGCTGCATCTGAATACCCAGTTTAACCGGGATATTCCATGGCAGGATATTGATATGGATTTTATGAATTTGAATCAGTCTGCACATGGGGATCGTGAGCATGGCTATATCCTTGCCCGTATGCGTCTGCAGCAAAAGGTGATCAGTGGGTTCTGGCAGGATGAAACCATGCGGAATCGTATGAGCAAATGGATGCGTGCTGCGGTAGGTGCATATGAAAGCAGCCGTGTGAAGGTCATGCGTATTTCCGATAATATGCGTGATGTGGCAGTTACCGATGGTGATAAGGTTGAAGCGGCAATCGCGTTTGGCTGGAATGTGGATCATTATGGTGTCGGGGATATCATTCGTTATGTAGAGGCAGTCAGTGAAGAGGAAATTGATGCGCAAATGAGGGAATATGAAAATCTGTATGATATGGATACGGATAATATTGAAGCTGTCCGCTACCAGGCGCGTGAGGAAATCGCAATCGAAAAATTCATGCAGGAGCATGGAGACTACAATGCCTTCCATACCAATTTTCAGGATTTGCAGCAGCTGCGCCAGCTTCCGGGTCTTGCGGCACAGGATCTGATGCGCAAGGGGTATGGCTTTGCAGGTGAGGGTGACTGGAAAACGGCTGCATTATGCCGTATTATGAAAATGATGACGGCAGACAAGCATGGAGGTACTGCCTTTATGGAGGATTACACATATAATTTTGATCCGAATAATGGCATGAATATGGGAGCACATATGCTGGAGGTGTGTCCGAGTGTTGCGGCTGAACGGCCGAAAATAAAGGTGGTTCCACTGGGCATTGGTGATCGTGAGGATCCTGCCCGCCTGACCTTCAAGGCGAAGGAAGGACCGGCTGTTCTCGCAACGATCATCGATATGGGGGATCGCTTCCGTATGATTGTCAACGATGTAATCTGTCAGAAACAGGAGCACGATATGCCGAAGCTGCCTGTGGCAGGGGTATTATGGAAACCGCTGCCGAGTCTTGAAACGAGTGCGGAGGCATGGATGTATGCCGGAGGAGCGCACCATTCTGTTATCAGCTATGATCTGGACGCAGAGGCATTGGAAGATTTTGCGGAAATCATGAACATGGAGTATATTCATATCGGTGCAGATACAAATATCCAGCAGCTGCGAAAAGAGCTGACCTGGAATGACCTGGTATGGAAGCTGAAGAAGTAGGAGACAGAAAATGCTGGAAGAACTGAAAAAGAAGGTACTGGAGGCAAATCTACTGCTTCCCAGATATGGACTGATCACCTTTACATGGGGAAATGTATCGGGGATCGACCGCGAGCAGGGGATGATCGCTATCAAGCCGAGCGGTGTGGAGTATGATAACATGATCGCTGAGGATATCGTTTTATGTGATTTGGAAGGAAATGTGGTGGAGGGAAAGCTGAAGCCAAGCAGTGATCTGATGACACATCTGGAGTTTTATAAGAACTTCCCGAATATCGGAGGAGCCGTGCATACGCATTCCCGCTGGGCTACGGCATTTGCACAGGCAGGAAAAGCAATCCCTGCGCTGGGAACGACTCAGGCGGATTATTTCTATGGAGATATCCCCTGTACAAGGCAAATGAGTGAGGCGGAAATCCATGGGGAATATGAGCTGGAAACCGGACATGTCATCGTGGAAACCTTCAAGCAGAAAGGGATTGATCCCAACAGTATGCCGGGGGTGCTGGTACACAGTCATGGACCGTTCAGCTGGGGAAAGGATCCGTTTGAGGCAGTGCACAATGCCGTCGTGATGGAGGAGTGTGCCGCTATGGCGTTTGTGAGTGTGATGCTGCAAAATGGAAGTGCACAGCCGATGCAGCAGGTATTGCTGGATAAGCACTTCAAGCGCAAACATGGTCCCAATGCCTATTACGGGCAATCAAAAGGGTGATTTCTTATGATTACCAGCAGAATTTTTGATCCAAAATATCCGGAAATCAAAGAGTATTCTCTTGTGTCAGAGAAACTGATTGTGAACATCATCAACATGGGTGCAACCATCACCTCTATCACCTATCGCAGTGATCAAACAGATGTGGTACTTGGATATGATACCATTGATGAATACCTTCGTTTCGATAATTATTTCGGTGCGACAATCGGACGCTGTGCAAACCGTATACGAAACGGCAGATTCGAACTTAACGGCAAAGCATACAAGCTGAACATCAATGATGCCTGCAATGCCCTGCATGGAGGAAAGGAAGGCTTTCATACACGGCTGTTTGCGGCAGAAATACAGGGGGAAACGCTCAGTATGTGTTATTTCAGCAGAGATATGGAGGAAGGCTATCCGGGAAATCTAAGCTTTCGTGTATCGTTTACATTATGTGAGAATTCACTCAGCGTACAATATCAGGCAATTTCAGACAAGGATACGATCGTAAATTTCACCAATCATTCCTACTTTGCCCTGCAGGGTCATGGGAAGGGAACGGTGGATCATCAGTTGTTGCGCATGCATGCAACTCGGTATGCGGAAAATGATGAAAACCGCCTAGTAAACGGTGTTATCAAGGAAACCGCAGGAACACCGTTTGACTTTACGAAGGAAAAAGCAATCGGTACAGATATAGGGAAGATACAAAATGAACAAATCCGTATTGCAAACGGCTATGATCATTATTTCCTCTTCGATGAACATCAGGAACACAGTGTGGAGGCATTCGATCCGTTAAGCGGACACAGACTGAGCATCACCTCAGATCTGCCGGGCTTTCATTTCTATGTGCCGGACTATAAGGAAGCACATGCAGGAAAAGGGAATGCGCAGTATAAGGGACATTGTGCATTCTGCATTGAGACATCCTTTATGCCGGATGCGATCAATTTACACGATCCATGTGAAACACTGCTGAAGGCACAAGAGGTTTTTACATCAGTAACTACCTACTCATTTCAATAATTAGGGATAATTGTATAGAACATATAAAATGCTGTAAGATCGGACTAAATACGGGCTTACAGTATTTTTTAATTTAACAGCAGTTCAAAAAAGATGCAGCCCAATGCAGGAAACTGGCTCTATACAGAAATATATATCAATGATGATAATTATAAAAAGTCCAGCTTCAGCAATGATCAGGCATTAGGTACACTTAAACATGAAATGGGACATGCATTCGGTCTAGCGCATTATAATTCAAATCCGAACAGCATTATGTGCCAGACGAGCAAAGGGCGTAACGTGCAGCGCGTGCAAAAAACAGATAATGACACGATAAACGCTATTTACTGAGAAAGGAAAACGACGATATGATAAAGAAAATGAATAGACTGTTTGTACTCTTTATTCTCCTTTCTGTTATCTGTTTAGGCTGTTCTTCACAGCATACAGAAAATAAGCAAATAAGTAAACCTGTTGAAGGGGTAAAAAAAACCATATGATGCTTATGCTGAAATCAAGTCAAAAGAAGTTATGGATATTCCAAATTCTGCGGAAATAGATGGTGATCCTTCCGATACCATAGATATTTATAAAAGATTTCCGGCTGTAGCTCTGGTGAGCATTGAATCTATTGATGGCGGAGATAATATAAATCAAACAACGAATGAGTATACATATCCGTTCACATATGGAAAAATGAAAATATTAGCTGTTTACAAAGGTGACCTTCAGGTAAATGCAACGATTGGTTATACACGTATGGGAGGTATCATTCCATTTGATCAATACTATGCAAGTCTGTATCCTGAACAACAAAGTAAAATAGACAGAAATATGAAGGATGACAAACCAGAGTATGTTGAAAAGATGTTTGAGGAGGATATACAGATAGAGGCAGGAAAAGCCTATCTGGTATACTTGGACCCGGATAATGATTATGAAATCGACGGTTTACCAGTTTATAGTATCGGTGGATGGGAAGGCGGATTACGTGAAATACAAGGGGATCCAAAAGCAAAAACAGGAGTCAAAGTATATAACAATTACACTGGTGAGTGGGACACGCTGAATGAAATACTTCCCTAAACCATAAAGAATCAGCTGATTCATAGTTTAGATTAGCTTGAATAGAGACTGCATGCTTAACAGCAGCAGTTTTTTTCATTTATGCAGTAATATGAAAAGAGTGCATCCAGCCTTTCTATAGGCGATATATTACCTATAGAAGCTGATACAGCACTTAAAACAAGTAAAATTTATCCACTTATTTTAACATTACTCCACCATGTCGTATCTCTCATATCGCACGAAGAATATAGAATATGTGCAATTTAACACTATAAATGCATTATTTAACATTTATAAAACGCTTTCTTCTCAATGTTAAATAATTTACTGAAAGCTATAGTTAGCTTTCTTTTTTTGTATTTATTTCCTCGCAAGTAACAAAAGTACACCTATTGTAAAGAATATGAGTCGACTGCCATGTAAGCGCTTTGTTATAGTAGAAGTGTCAAGAACAAGTCGCATGACAACCCGGGAAAAGCTTCTTGAAAGTATACATGATTGTGAGGAAAAAGAATATGAATACTGAACGTAATGAAAACAAACAGATTGATCCTCAGCTGGAGGCAGTTTACAAGGACAGGAAATTCTTCGGACATCCACGCGGGCTGGGGGCACTCGCTGCGGGGAACTTCTTCAACTCATTCGCATGGGGCGGCGTCTATGCCATACTGATTTACTATCTCTACAGTCCATACACCAAGGGACTGGGCTTTACACAGGGGGAAGCTGCCAGCATGATTGCCGCAATGGGCGCATGCAACTCGCTGTTCGTTATTGTCGGAAGCTGGCTGAGCGACAGGGTACTGGGACCAAGAAAAGCGCTGGTTGTCGGAAATGTTGTAAAGGCGATTTCCTTCGGACTGCTTGCTGTACCGGCTTTCTCTTTAACACAGGGTAGAATCTTCGCCGTATTGTCTTTGATACTGATGTCCCTGCCAATTATGGGGGCTGCCAATCCATCCATGACAGGGCTGCTCTATCGCAGTGATGATGACGGACGCCGTGACGCTGCCTTCACCATCCACAACGTTGCCAACGCAATTACCGGTATGATCTCACCAATCCTGATTGGCTTCATCGGTATGAGCGACTATCATCTCGGATTCTTCATCAGTGCCATGGCTGCACTTGCCTATGGTCTGGTCATTCTCTTTACAGGAAAACGCTTCTTTGGAACCATAGGAGAAAAGCCTGCCAATCCGGTGTCCAGAGAGGAGCTGAAAAAAGCGGGGCTGCTGTTTGCCGGTGTTGTAATACTTCTGCTCGCAGGAATTAGTATTACAGTAAGTATGGGGATTATGAATTTTGACGGTATCCTGAACATCATCACTACCTTCTCCTTCGTTATTCCAATCGTATTCCTGTACAAAATGTATACAAATAAAAACATCACAAAGGAAGAGCACACGAAAATGAAGCCGTTTTTAAAAATCTGGTGTGTTCAATGTGTTGTTGCACTGTCTGCTGTTCTTCTGAATACGGCACTCGCCGTCTTCATTGAAGCGAAAATCGATCGTAACTTTATGGGGATTGAATTTGCTCCGGCAACCTTCACCTCCATCTATAATCTGCTCGGTCTGGTCATGGGTGCCTTCTTTGTCTGGGTCTGGGGTTCTACAAAATTCGGAAAGCTGAAGGTCACAAAGAAATTCTCTATCGGTGTACTCGTTAATGCCGCAGCCTATGCCGTACTTGCTGTTCCGGTACTGACCGGAGGAAAGGGAAGCATCTTCTCTCCGCTGTGGGTAGTGGGGTATTACTTTATCCTTACCATTGGGGATAACTTCATTAACCCGATTGGTGTATCCATGACGGCAAAGCTCGCTCCTGCATCCTATGAAACGCAAATGCAATCCGCATGGCAGCAGTCCAATTCCATCGCTAACGGTATCAGTATCATCGCCTTTAAATTCTTTGTGACGGCGGACCAGCAGATGATGATTTTCCCGATCATGACCGTGCTGTTAGTAGGAACCTGTCTGGTGCTGTTGAAAATGTCAAAGAAAATCGACGCCATTGTATAAGGAGGATGCTATGAATATGGAAATTCCTGAAATACGAAAGGCCAGAATGATCGATACCAGACATCTGGAGGTCTTCTGGAGCCAGGCTGTTGTTAATTCCCAGTACAGCGAAAATATCGGTGTATATCATAAGGGGAGGCGAATTGCCACCTATGAGCGCAGTGATGATGAGGAATGGGACAGGGGAACCGTCTACGAGGAAGGAAAACGGAAGACCACCTATTTCATGGATGAGGAGATTGACTGTACGCATATGGAGGAATACAGCATTCAGGTGCTGAAGAATATCCGCAGTACGGACGTTCCGGGTATTCCCGCAGATCCACAGCGCTCCTATACCATCACCTATGAGCCATATTATACAAAGTTCACAACCTGTGCCTGCGGTGTTGTGATAAAATCCAACAGCCGTGTCAGTGAGGAAGCACATGCCATGGCAAAGACCATTGTGGATTTTATGCTGCTGAAGCTGCCGGAAGCCAGCGCAATCCTAAAAGGAGCCGGAGCTGAGCTTGCCATTTATGCTAAGGATGAGGATGCGTATGAAATCCCCGAGCACCGTGCCGGCTGCTTGTTCCTGCACCGCCCTGTGGAAGGCTTCGGCGGTACAATGGAAATACCGACAACCTCCATTTCAGAGGTAAATGTATTGCATATTCTGGAAGGAGAACACATTACACGCTATACGCATGAATGCATACTGGTGCATGAATTTGCACATGCTGTGCATTTGATTGGCATCAATTATATGAAGGATACCTCACTGGCAGACGAATTCAGAGCCATTTATGCGGCTGCCAAAGAGGAAGGACTGTGGCCGAATACCTATGCCATCAGCAATTATGAGGAATACTTTGCGACACTGTCCACCGTCTGGTTCAATGTTATGGAGGAAGGGAAGGATGGAACCTGGGATGGTACCCGCGGTCCTGTCAATACCCGTGCAGAACTGAAGGAATATGATCAAAGAGCCTATGCATTTTTTGAAAAAATATATTCCTCGCAATATTTGCCTGCTCCATGGGATACGTATGAGGATGCATACGATATCCACGGAAACAGACGCTGATATCATCAAGGAAAGGAAACAGAATATGAGTAAACAAGATATAGAAATCATAGAACAGGATATCGCCGCCCTGTATCTGGGAAACCTGAAAACCGTGGAGTTTGATCTGGAGCTTCCAGCGAAAGGGGCAAACGGCTCCGCAATCTCATGGAAATCCAGTGATGTGCGCTATCTTGAGGATAATGGCACTGTTCACCAGCTTGCCTATGGAAAAGGAAAGCGGGAGGTTGTTCTGACAGCGGTCTTCTCCTATGGAAGCGAAGAGCTTGTGCGGGAGTATCCGGTAACCGTACTGGAAAAGAAAAATGATATTCAGGTGGAATCCATTTACAGTATTGACGTGGAGGCACTGCCAAATACAGAAGTAAAGCTCCCATCGGTTGCCATCGTGGTTACAAAGGAACACAAAACGATTTCTCATGCAGTCACCTGGGATGATGGGGATGTACAGTGTTTTCACACACTCGGTGATCAGGATATTCACGGAGTGCTGCAGGATACAGCAATAGAGGTACATGCCGTTGTCCATGTTGTGGAGTCATTGAAAAAAGATACATCAGTTCTTGAGAAAAAAGCAGAAAAGTTTTCCAGAAGTGAGGTTTCCTTACTGGAGGGATCTTCCTTTAAGACGGCTCAGGATCGTATGCTGGAGGTACTTCTTCACGTGAATGATGATCAGATGCTGTACAATTTTCGTGTCACCTGCGGTCTGGATACACTGGGTGCACCGCAGATGATCGGCTGGGATACACCGGACAGCAAGCTGCGCGGACATACGAGCGGACATTATCTTTCTGCCCTTGCCTATTGCTATGCCGCAACAAAGAATGAGGAAATTCGTCGCAAGGCCGATTACATGCTGCAGTCTTTAAAGGAATGTCAGGATGCGTTTGCTGATGTAAAAGGCTGTCATGAAGGCTTTCTGAGTGCCTATACAGAAGAGCAGTTTGACCTGCTTGAGAAATTCACACCCTATCCGGAAATCTGGGCACCGTATTATACCCTGCATAAAATACTGGCCGGTTTGATTGACTGCTATGAACAAATTCATCTGGACACAGCTTTGCATATGGCAGAAAAGCTGGGAGATTGGGTATACAACAGATTGAGCCGTCTGGATAATAAGACCCTGAAAAAGATGTGGAGCATCTATATCGCCGGAGAGTTTGGCGGTATGAATGAAAGCCTTGCACAGCTTTATCTGCTGAGTGGGAAAAAGGAGCATCTGGAAGCGGCAAAGCTCTTTGATAACGATAAGCTGTTTTATCCGATGAAACGAAATATTGATGCAATTGGCGGTATGCATGCGAATCAGCATATTCCACAGATCATCGGTGCTATGAAGATATTTGAGGCGACAAAGGATAGGACCTATTATCGCATAGCAAAATATTTCTGGGAAATCGTCACAGGAGCACATTGCTACACGATTGGAGGCTGTGGAGAAACAGAGATGTTCCATCAGCCGAATGTGATCGGTGCCCTGCTTAGTGACAATACGGCAGAAAGTTGTGCATCCTATAATATGCTGAAGCTGACCAATGAGCTGTTCCAGTATGAACCGCAAGCTGCCTATATGGACTACTATGAGCGGACGATGCAGAATCATATCCTCTCCAGCGGAGAACAGCGGCCTACCGGAGGCAGTACGTATTTCATGCCGCTGCGTCCGGGAGGTAGAAAGCACTTTGATGATGAAAACAGCTGCTGTCACGGTACCGGACTGGAAAATCATTTCCGCTACGGGGATGCCATCTACCATCATTCCTCAAAGTGTGTATATGTGAACCTGTTTGTATCCTCTACGTTGACAAAAGAGAATATGACCATCACGCAGAAGGCTTGTGAGGATCAGCCTGGAAATATCTCTCTATCAATTATTGGGGGGAATGGCAAAGAGCTGGCGATTCGTATACCGTCATGGGCATGCAGTACATCTGTGTGCATGAATGGTAAGACAATCGAACAAACAGCTGCTGCCGATGGTTATCTGCATCTGTTTTTGCAGGAGGATACGGTGCAGGTAGATGCTGTATTTGGCTGTGATTATTATCTGGAAGCAACACCGGACAGAAAAGAGCTGGTATCCTTGCACTATGGGCCATATGTGCTTGCGGCAGTAAATGAATCAGAAGCGTATCTGAAGCTGCAGCTAAAGCCGGAGAAGCTGGCAGAGCAGATTCATCAGATACCGGGAACTACGCGTTTCCATGATGCGGTGGATCAGCTTGACTTTGTTCTTCTAAGTCAGATTGATTTGGAAGCATATCATGTATACTTCACATTAGCTTAAGCTGTAAGCAGGCCCTGTTATTGCTTTAAATACGGGGTCTGCTTTACCTTACCAGCGTGTTTGCGAAGGATGAACAGCTGGCTGAAGGGTGAATGGATTTCAAGGCTGTTTATATAGATCGTAGAAATATAGAAAACCATATATGGGAGGAGTGGTGATTTTGAATCGGATTACAGAAGCAAGAGAACAAATGAGAAAGCATGGTGTGGATGCATTGCTGATCAGCAGTCAGTCCAATGTATATTATGTATCCGGGTTTTATGCAGAGGAAGGGGTTGCGCAAATTTTACTTACGCAGACGTATGCTATCCTTATGAGCGATGGCCGCTTTATGAGCGATGCGGCAGAACAGACTGAGGGCTTTGCTATACAGCGTTGGAAGTGCGATATGTTTACCGATATGGGAAAGCTGATTGACAGCCTTGCCTTGAAACGAGTGTGGATTGACGGGGATGCAGTTTCCTATGCACAGGCTCAGACACTGAAAAAGAATACAACTGCACAAATTATCGAAGCTTTCCAGCTGCTTGAAGGTCTGCGTGCAGTGAAGGATGATGAGGAGTTATCCAGAATACGGACTGCCTGTCGGATTGCGGATGAAGCATTTCAGGAAATCCTGAACTTCCTGCGTCCGCAGATAAGTGAGCGGGAAGTTTGTAATGAACTGGAATATCAGCTGCGTAAACGAGGAGCGACGACCTGTTCGTTTGAAATGATTGTGGCTAGTGGTGCACGTGGGGCGTTGCCGCATGGGGTCGCAACGGATAAGGTGATACAGGCAGGGGATATGGTGACAATGGATTTTGGTGCTTTGTATGAGCATTACCGCAGTGATATTACACGAACAGTCGCTGTTGGTGAGCCGAATGAGCGGCTAAAGGAAATCTACAGCATAGTTAAGGAGGCACAGCAGATTGGACGTCAAAATCTGAAAGCCGGTGTGCGCTGCTGTGATCTGGAACAGAAAATCAGAGGCTTTATCGAACAAAGCGGCTATTCCCTCATCCATGGTCCAGGACACAGCTTTGGATTGGATATTCATGAAGCACCTTTTATCTCACGAACAAACAAGGAAGTGTTCCAAGAGGGAACTGTTATCACATTGGAGCCCGGAATTTATGTACCTGGTCTTGGCGGGATACGGATCGAGGATGACTTCCTGATAACAAGGAATGGCTGTGAAGCATTAACACATGCAAACAGAGAGCTTATTGTGCTTCCGTTTTAAGGAAATAGATGTAACACAACATCGGCTTACGGCTGTATTTGATAAAGTGCTGAAGGAGGTTCGGATAGCTGTCACCATAAGTTATGAACATAACAGGACCAGATGTCATGCAACCGTCTGTATGTAAAGCTGAAGCAGATAGAAAGCTCTCATACCAAGTCATCATAAAAAAGCAGACAGCGATTCAATACGCGTATATGAAGAAAACAGAAGCTACGAAAAGTCCACCAGAAAGTCGGTAAACGGCTTTATAGATTATAGGGATCGGATTGATAAGGCTTTATAATTCAAGAAATCACTATGAAAGAACAGGAATCTTTGTGCAATCTCTATATGGTGCACGCTGTTATGAAGGTTCCTCTTTTTTCATATTTTTGTGAAATAGTAATAAAAGTCCACCTAATGTAAGAAAATGATATCGACGTACGTTTTTGCTTCTGTTATAGTGTACATAGATTGAATCACTATTTCATAAGGAGAGCAAGATTATGAAGAATCCAAACCTGGCTGCCATTTATGATGATCGCAGCTTTGCGGGACATCCGGGGGGACTGGGGATTCTGGCGGTAGGGAACTTTTTTAATTCGTTTGCATGGGGCGGTGTTTATGCTATTCTCATCTATTATCTGTATACGCCGTATACGAGAGGTTTGGGATTTACACAGGGACAGGCCGCCAGTATGATTGCCGCCATGGGAGCCTGTAACTCTCTATTCATGATAGCTGGAAGCTGGCTGGCAGATCATGTGCTAGGACCTTTACGCGCTCTGATTATCGGGAACATTGTCAAGGGAACCGGTTTTCTATTGCTTGCATTTCCTCATTTTTCTCTGGAGCAGGGACGTCTGTTTGCATTTCTAGCCTTTGTCCTGATGTCGCTTCCTATTATGGGAGCCAGCAATGCATCCCTGACCGGTCAGCTCTATCGCAGTGATGATAATGGAAGAAGAGATGCAGCCTTCACCATGCATGCCATGGCGAATAATATGGGAGGCTTTCTTGCGCCGATTTTAATCGGTACAATCGGATTACAAAATTATCATATTGGCTTTCTTATAAGTGCTCTTGCTGCATATGCATACGGGCTTGCCATCGCGTTGGGAAGGAACCGGTTTTTTCCTGGTATTTATCAGGCATCTGCACGCAGGCACCCGGTGATTCAAAACCGCAGACGACTGCTGTATGCACTGGGTTTATGCACGCTTGTTCTCCTGCTTGCAGCACTGGGCATCATGCATCACTGGATAAGCTTTGAAGCACTGCTGCATGGAATCACTGCGGTATCCTTTGTTGTACCCATTGTCTTTCTGCTTCGCATTCGCAATCATCCTGCGCTTTCCTTGCAGGAGCGGCAGCGGATGCATCCCTTCTGCAAGCTGTTCGTAGTACAGGTGGTAATTGCTCTTTCTGCTGTTTTTATCAATACAGGATTAGCCGTGTTCATTGAAACCAGCATTGATCGCAGACTGTTTGGTATCACCGTGGCTCCGGCAGCCTTTACATCGATTTCCTCACTGATCGGTATATTGATGGGACCGTTATTTTTTTGGCTGTGGACAAATAAGCTGCATACCGGCGTTCCTACCTCCAGAAAATTTATTCTTGGCATGCTTTTCATGAGTGTCGCTTATGCGATATTATCCATACCGATTATGATTGGACAAAATGGTCTATACAGCCCGCTCTGGCTGCTGCTGTATTATATTTTTCTCAACACGGCCCAGAATTTATGCGAGCCCACCGGTATCTCCATGACCGCAAGGCTTGCTCCGAAAAACTATGAGGCACAGCTGCAGTCTGCCTGGTCGCAATCCAATACAATCGCCAATGGTATCAGTATTCTCGTTTTTCAGCTGGTTAATGATACCCGCGGTCAGCTTCTCTTATTTCCGCTGATGAGCTTGCTGCTGCTTTCTGGCGTACTGTTGTTTCATCGCTGGATAACAGGTATTGATGTGTATATGTAAATGACAAGGGAGGCTTTGCTTATGTTTTATGTGAAAACTAGTGTTGATCAGCCGGTGCATTTTGAAAGCGTCGGTATCTTTCTTTCTGATGACCGCTGGCGTCATGACCGCCGCATCATCGACAGCTATGAGATTATCGCAGTATACAGTGGGGTACTGTCTATAAAGGTTAACAGCACCTGTTATGAGGTACATCCCAATGAACTGCTGATGATACCACCCTTTGCCTGCCATGAAGGTGTGCGCTACAGTGATAAGGGATTAAAATTTTTCTGGTGTCATTTCTCTGACATCACCTTTGAAAAAATGAGCAGAGATACCGTGGAAAAGCTAAGCAGTACTGATGCATTCAAGGAAATGCTGCTTTTGCCGGAGTATACCTCAAAAATCAGTATGAATCGCGTGAATATTCTGTTCAATCAGCTGCTTGATATTTATCAGGAAACAAAGTATGGAAGATATCTGAACTATTTCATGACAAGCATTCTTATGGAAATATCCTATCAGACACATCTTTCCTATTTTCCTAATGGAAAAACAAATGCCAACAGTACACAGCCGATACGTGACTGGGTGCGCATTCATGCATTTGAAAGCATCAGCGTGGAGTCTATTGCAGAACAGTTTCGCTACAATAAGAGCTATCTGTCCCGTATGTTTAAGGAAAATGAAGGCATCAGTATTAAAGAGCTGATAACAAAATACCGAATCGAATATGCAAAATCACTGCTTGTGAATTCTGATAAGGATATCCCTTCCATCGCCTATGAGGTAGGCTATGAGGATCCGAAATATTTCATGCGGGTCTTTAAAAAGGTGGAGCAGGTAACACCGACCATTTATCGTAAAACATTTGCGCAAAAGCATTTTAATAAAAAATAGGAAGAAAATGACCGTCATAAACGTTATGAATGCCGGAGTTTGGAGAACATTATGAAAACAGATCGTGAACGAATTGAAGAAGATATTGAAGCAGTAAATTTGGGTAATCTTAATACTGTGGAGTTTGATCTAACGCTGCCTGCATACGGTGCTAACGGCAGGCGCATTACCTGGATATCGAGTGATACCCGGTTTCTGAAGCGTAATGGAAAAGTGATTCAGCCAAAAAACGGTACAGGGAAACGAATGGTCACTTTGACTGGTAAATTCCAGTATCATGATGTTGTGTATGAAAAAGAATATAGTGTCACAATACTGGAGCAGAGTCAGAAAATAGAGGCTTCCTATATTTATCCGATTCATGTCCGGGCACAGTGCAATGAAAGGACCGCCCTGCCGTCCTGTGCAATTATGATTACCACGCAGGGAGAAACACTGTCACATACGGTGAATTGGATGGGAAATGAGGAGGTATGCTATCCCACATGCGGAACCTATTCGCTCAAAGGTGTCCTTTTGGATAATACTGCAGAGGTGACGGCAGTGATTGAGGTTGTGAAGGAAGCTTCAAAAAAGCTTTCCACACAAAGGAAACAGGTGATACCAATGCACGCTGATGTCAGACTTCTGGATTCGGATTTTCGGGATGCACAGAATCGCCGACTGGCCTATTTACTGGTGCAGGACGATGAGCAGATGCTGTACAATTTCCGTACTGCCTGCGGATTGGACACCAAAGGTGCCCCTGCAATGAGTGGCTGGGATCATCCTGACAGCAAGCTGCGCGGTCACACCACGGGACATTATCTGTCTGCTCTGGCTGTCTGCTATCAAAGTGTGCCGCATCCGCTAATTCTGCAAAAGGCACGCTATATGGTTCATGAACTTGCTTTATGTCAGCAGGCGTTTGAAAAGCTGGAGGGCTTTCAGGAGGGCTATCTGGGTGCGTTTGATGAAGCTGCATATGACAAGTTGGAACAGTTTTCCCGTTATCCGGAAATATGGGCTCCCTATTATACGATGCATAAATATTTCGCAGGACTGCTGGACTGTTATGAGCTGCTGCATATTGAGGAGGCTTTGCTTATTGCGAGGAAGCTGGGAGACTGGGTCTATCGGCGGCTATCCCGCCTGAGCAAGCCACAGCTGAAAACGATGTGGGGCATTTATATTGCCGGAGAATATGGCGGTATGAATGAGGTGCTGGCAAGGCTGTACCTACACACCCGTGACCCTCATCATGTGAAGGCTGCCCAAATGTTTGATAATGACCGTCTGTTTGTACCAATGCAAAGCAATGTGGATGCTCTGTGCGGACTGCATGTAAATCAGCACATTCCACAGGTGCTGGGTGCGCTGAAAATATTTGAAGGGAATCATGTACAGGCATATTTTGATATCGCCAAAAACTTCTGGCATATGGTCATAAAGGATCACAGCTATGCAAACGGCGGTATTGGTGAGGGGGAAATTTTTCACGCTCCCGGAAGCATTGCAGCCATGATTGATGACAACACAGCAGAAACCTGTGCCTCCTATAATATGCTGAAGCTGAGTGCCGAACTGTTTACATATGACCCGGACGTTGCCTATATGGATTATTATGAGCGTTGTATGATCAATCATATATTGGCAAGTGAATATCAGGCGATGGAGGGAGCAAGCACGTATTTCCTTCCCATGGAACCCGGCTCCTGCAAGAGCGCATTGGATGAAAACAGCTGCTGTCATGGCACCGGAATGGAAAATCATTTCCGTTATCCAAGAGCGATTTATTTTCATTCGGACGAAATTCTGTATATCAATCTGTTTGTGGCATCAACGATGCACTGGGGGAATTTGCAAGTCACCATGGATCTGGATATGTGTGCGCCGCAGAATATTCACCTGCTTATAAAAGGGAAGGCTGCTTGTGAAATACGTATCCGCATACCCTATTGGACAGATGAAGTATCCCTGCTGTGTGATGGGACACCGCTCACGTATACAGAGAAACAGGGATATATATGTATTCACAAACAGCAGGAAGCAATGCGGCTACAGCTTCGATTCTCTATCTACAGTCGTCTGGAATTCACACCGGATGATCCTTTTATTGCGGCAGTGTTTTACGGACCTTATATGTTGGCAGCTCTGCAGGAGGGACAGGATTATTTATCAACGACTCTATCATGTGATACAGTACGCCAGCGCTTGCAGCCGATTCAGGGGACTCTGCTATTCTTTGATGAGGTGGATCATCTGATGTATCGTCCTTTGTATCAGCTGCAAAAAGAACACTATCATGCCTATATACATGTAAAGCGGTAGGAATACTGCTTACACTGCTTATTTACGGATAGCGTACTATGTAAGAGAATACCATTCGCCGCTTTGAGGATGGATATTGCGTTTCTATATGATTTTTTAAAAGAATTATTGAAATTTCCTTCAGAATTCTATATGATTGTAATAAAATTCAGGAGGTGTTTTATGTCGAAAAAATACCAGACAATGAAAAAAGCAATCAAGATGGAGATCAAGGAGCATAGGAAATCGTTTCTTGTATACCTAACCCTGCGCGCACTTGTAATTCTTGTTATGATTCTTCAGATATTCAACAGGAATTTTGAAAATGTATTTTTATGCCTGTTAACACTGATTTTGCTGATAGTACCGAGTTTTTTACAGGTAGAGCTGAAAATCGAACTGCCAACAGCATTGGAAATTATCATCCTGCTATTTATCTTTTCCGCAGAAATTCTCGGAGAAATCCAGTCCTTTTATATCCTGATTCCCATGTGGGATACCATCCTGCATACGCTGAACGGCTTTCTTGCGGCGGCAATCGGTTTTTCACTTGTGGATCTTTTGAATAATGATGATCGTCTGCAGTTTCGTCTTTCCCCTGTGTTTATGGCACTGGTTGCTTTCTGTTTTTCCATGACAATCGGTGTTGTATGGGAATTCTTTGAATTTGGTATGGATACCTTCATGGGGACGGATATGCAGAAGGATACGATCGTGCAAAGTATAACAACGGTTATGCTGGATCCAACCAACAGCAATATACCAATTACGATTGACGGGATCCATTCCGTTGCGGTAAATGGCAAAGAGCTGGGATTTAACGGTTATCTGGATATCGGACTGATTGATACTATGGAGGATTTGCTTGTGAATTTTATAGGCGCCTCTACATTTTCTATCCTTGGCTATTTTTATGTGAAAAAGCGTGGAAAGGGTGCTTTTACCAGACAATTCCTTCCTAGAAGAAAAACAAGAGATGCGGATTTTAAACGTCTTGCCAGAAAAGAACTGGAGCAGGAGGAGCATGAAAAGCTGAAGGATGCAGGAAAAGAGGTATCTTGAAATTTTAGATATAAGAAAAGGATTGCGGGTTCGCAATCCTTTTGGAATAATGAACTATTGAATGCTCGTATCGTTTACAATAGTATCCGTGCTATCCTTTAAAGCCTCAATAACACAGAATTTTTTATAAAAAGCGATGCCATAGCCGATAATATCCTCATAACCCTCCGCCAGCATACCTTCTATATATTGTTTATCCTTTATCTGCTTACATGCGTGCTTTGCCGTGTTTTTTAATTCCGCAAGGGAAGTAGCTGTTTTTAGTTCTAATATCATTCCCCGATCACTTAAGGAACGAGGCGCAACCGCTATATCGAATCGTCCCAAACCGGACTCCTGATTAGACATGATGCGATAGTTGCATAACAAACCTATTAAAATGCCATGATAGAATTTCTCATCATAATCAAAATAGCTGATGGAAGTAAAAAGAAGGTCATTTACTATTTTATTTGCGGTCTCTATATCTTCCTTCAATAAAGCTTCTGCGAAATTCTCAGCATGTGCCTCCGTTTGTTCCTGAAACCATTCTTCAAATATAAGGGTATAAATTCTGTTGATTTCTTTGTTAGGAATCATCAGCTGGTATATACTCTTTTCTTCATCTATGCATTTTATGACTTTCAAATACCCCGTAAATAGAAGAAAGCTGTAAATGTTCTGTATTTTATCCATTTCACGATAGGTAAGCTCATGTTTTATGGCTTTTTCAATCATCTTACCGGATGTCAATAGATCAAAATCCTCTCTCATATGTGAATTTGCTCTTTGAATGTACTGATAGATAATATCATTTCCACTCGTATTTGCCCAGAAGGATTCCGGTGTATCGTTTCCCTGCTTGATTTTTTGTACATATTTCAGCACGCTCCATGGATTGTATATCTCTTTGTTTCCGAATAAATATCCATCGTACCATTCTTTTATGGTTTGTTCATAGGATTTCAAATCGTAGTGTTCAAGGAATGTTATCGTTTCTTTTGGTGTAAATCCAAAGGATGTACTGGATTGATCTTCAGAAATGGAATATACACTAAAATTATTTAAGCCGGTAAAGATCGACTCTTTCGCAATTCTCAGGCAGTCTGTCAGAATCCCTTTTTCCAATGCATCATTTGTTTTTAGGGCAGCACTGAACATACCGCTTAAAAAGTCTGCCATTTCATCATAATAACCTTTTAAATATGCGCTTTGTAATGGAACATCGTATTCGTCAATCAAAAGGATAACATCTTTATGATAATGCTGCTTCAAGCAACCACAAAGAAACTTCAATGCATTCTGCAGATCTACATCACTTTGTGTGCGACGATAATATGCGATAAGCTGTTCTTTATCGAAGGGACTTATTTCCTCACTTTCCAGTAACTCCTGATTCTTTCTGACAATATCCTGGATTAGGATAGCGAACATTGCCTTTTGATTTTCAAACGTGTGTTTTTTCATATCTTTTAGAGTAATAAAAATGACCGGATACTCATTTTGGTATTGTAATGCGCCTGTATGATTGGCGATATCCATATCGTTAAAAAGGTAGGCATTCTCCTTCTGCTTCATTGAGAAAAAATAATATAGCATACTCATATTCAGTGTTTTACCAAAACGGCGCGGTCTTGTATATAATGCGACCTTTTCATTTATGATGTCTGTAATGAATGATGTTTTGTCTACATAATAGCAGTCTTTGTCAATCAGTTCCTTGAAATCTTCTATTCCAATCGGCAGACGTTTCATATGATCAGCTCCTTTCACACTCTCTCCTATTATACCACGCCATTTATAGTATATTGTAGAGAAATAAAGTTTTGGCTTATCATCATACGAAATATTGCCGCTCCTTGCGGATAATAGAGAAAGACTTTATTTTACCTGTTTCTTCGTATGTTTTCATGTGAAAAGTACAGAAATAAGTGCTATACTATAGAGGTTGAAAAGAGGTGTCTATATGGAAATGCATAGAAATACACGCTGCTGGTGCGGCAGTGGAAAGAAATATAAGCAGTGCCATGAAAAATTTGATGAAAAGCTCGCAAAGCTGGCCAGGGAAGGACATATTGTACCGGATCGTTCTCTGATTAAAAATAAGGAGGATATCATCGGTATTAAGAAAAGTGGGAATATCAATACAGGAGTACTGGATCATGTCGCAAAGCATATCCGTCCCGGTATGAGTACCGGTGAAATTGATCGTCTGGTATATGATTATACCGTATCCCATGGTGCGATACCTGCACCATTGAATTATGAAGGATTTCCGAAAAGCTGCTGTACATCTGTGAATGATGAGGTCTGTCACGGGATTCCGGATGACAGTATTATCCTGCAGGAAGGCGATATTGTAAATGTCGATGTATCAACAATCTTTCATGGCTACTATTCCGATGCTTCCCGTATGTTTATGATCGGTGAGGTCAGTGAAGAGGCAAGAAATCTGGTTGAGGTCACAAAGGAATGTCTGAACATTGGCATGGATGCCGTCAAGCCATGGGGACATGTCGGTGATATCGGTGCCGCCATTCATAAATATGCGACAAGCAGGGGATACAGTGTTGTTGTGGATTTTGCCGGACACGGTGTTGGCAAGGAGTTTCATGAGGATCCGGTAATCGGTCATGTCGGTCGTGCAGGAAGCGGTATGATACTGGCTCCCGGCATGGTATTTACGATTGAGCCAATGATCAATGTAGGAGATTATCATTTATATATTGATGCAGATAATGGATGGACATCCTATACAGAGGATGGTTCATTAAGTGCCCAGTGGGAGCATACCCTCCTGGTCACAGAACATGGTATTGAAATACTAACGTATTGATTATTTTTACTGAAGCATATGAAAAAGCAGGCGCTGAATGATGGCACCTGTTTTTATAATACAGTGTTTAGGACTTTGATGAACTGTAATATCGCAGCAGCTGTATGATTTCATCATAGGAGGTACAGGCAATGCACTTGTGGGCAAGCTCACTGTTTTCCACCATTTCCGCAAATAAATTATACAAATCAGACATATAGCGGGAATCAGAAAATTTTATAGATAATAAAAATACCAGCCGGATTTCATGCTCATTATCCCAACGGACAGGATTACGCATGATGCATATGGAAATGGTTGTTTTCTTCGCTAATGGAAATACGGCATGCGGAATGGCGATATGATTTCCGATATATGTAGATGAATATTTCTCTCTTTCTAGTACGGCATCATAGTAATTACCTGCGACATAATGTAAATCCAGAAGATGTGAACACATTTTTGAAAGAAGTTCCTCCTTATTCAAAGTATCATACAGATAAAACAGCTCTTTATGAAAGAGATCATCCACTGAAAAATTCGATTTATTTTCTTTAAATAGAAAACTTTCTATTTTATCCAATTCTCGTTTTGTAAGTATGGTAGGAATAACCATAACGTTTTTTGCAGGATTCTGCAGCTGAACCGTTGTCAGAATCAGATCATATTCGGAAAAGGGTATCATATCCTCATGGTATTTAAATTCGCTTACCTGTAAGCTGATACGCTTTTGAAAATACTGTTGCAACGTAGCCTCCAGCAAACGGGAAATGCCGATACCGGAAGCACATACGAGCAAAATATTTTTACACTTGGGCTTCATTTGCTCCTGCATCCTTTTCAGAGAAGCTGCGAAGTGGACTGCAATATAGCTGATTTCATCCTCAGATACTGTGCAGAGCCAGTTCCAGTTGTTTTTAAAGCTGGAGATAGCGATTTCATAGGCAAGCGGAAACTTGCTTTTTATTTCATCAATTAGGGGATTTCTCAGCCTGGAGCCAACGTTCAGCCGTTCCTGTACAGCCTGCAGATGGGTAAGCAGATCATTCTGCAAAACGGTATCACTCATGAAATTATATCCGTAGGTATAGGATGCCATTTCCATAATTTTTTCCACCAGCTGTTTTAACCGTTCATCATAAGCAGCAGTATCCAGGCGATGGGTTCGCTTCCCGATAATATGAAAATGAATGTGATGAATTTCACTGGATGGAAAAACAATGTGAAGCTTTTCCTCAATACAGGCTGCTATATCTCTTGCGAGCTGCAGCTCTTTTTGATAGTCATTGCGCTCTTCAAAAAAATTGTCTTCAATCAGACAGCTGGACTGTATCCGCTTGCATGCAAGATAAACATGTGTGACAATACTGCTTATGAATTCATCATATATATGAAAGTCGTATTTGCGAAATGCCTGAATAACAATGGTTTTTATTTCTTCATAATCATGGTCATGCAATACAAGGGACCAGGTATCATAGGATTCTCCTGGTGTGAAAATCGTTTTATCGATGAGCCCGTAATCAATTACACACTCTCTGATTTTCTCCTCCTTTCCGATGACACGCATACCGTGATGTGACTTGCTGATCAGCTGCAGACTGTATTTTGCCAGTATCTTTTTAATTTCCCTGATATCACAGGTTATGGTGGATTTGCTTATGAACATTTCGTCCGCAATATCGATTGTCTTTATGTATTCATTTGATAACAAAAGCTTTTGTAGAATGAAAATTATACGGCTGTTCTGTGACTGGGGCAGCCCTTTGGCAATGTCTTCCTCGATTTCTTTCTTTAACTGCTGGATATGCTGTTCTGCCTGCTCATGCTCGCTCTGTATGGAATACCCGCCATCTTTTTTCTTATACAGCCTCAATCCGTAATCCTGCAGAATCTGTTTTATGATGGAAAGCTCATTGCGAATGGTACGGTCGGAAACATTATGCTGAATACACAAAGCTGCCATTGTAACTTCCTTCCTGTTAAGAAGATCCATGAGTATGGCATGTATTCTCGGATAATTCTTTTCCATAACCGCACCTCCTGTTTTATTACTATCATTATAACAATAATTTACTGTATTTTTATTGTTAAATATTTCCGTTGTCTTGGAAATTTAGTGAGACGTACTTTCACGGACACCGTGCTAAACTTAACATAGATAAGAATAAAGGAGGAATTGAAATGTTTGATTTGCCATTGGAAAGATCCGATTTCTGGAAGGAAATTCATGAACAGCCGCAGCATATAAAAAATGCTTACAGCAGGAACAGGGAACTCATAAAAAAGCTTGCGGCACAGGTGAAGAAGCAGGGAATCTCCCATGTGATACTGGTAGGCCGCGGCTCCAGTGAGCATGCTCTTCAGGTAAGCCGGATCGTCTGTGAGGTATATGCGGGTAATCCTGCATCCATCTGTTCACCGTCCACCATTACCCTCTATCATGGTGCGCTGCGACTTCAGGATGCACTGGTTATCGGTGTATCGCAATGCGGTGAAGCAAAGGATGTTTATACGGTTATGAAGGAATGTGAGAAACAGGGAGGAATTGCATTAAGCATCACGAATGAGGAGGTATGCCTGATGCGTGATATCCGCTATTACATGAATTGTGAATGCGGAAAGGAATACAGCTTTACTGCAGGAAAATCCTATATGACGCAGGTAGTGATACTGACGGCTCTTATGCTTGAGCTTGCAGATATGGATTGTGAAGGCTGGGTGGAGCGTGCAAGTGCTCTATGTGAAAAGACCATGAACTGCGATACTGAAATACGTAAGGTTTTGCCGCTGTTTCGCAATGTAGCGGATATCTATATCCTTGGAAGAGGATATTCCTATGCTGTCGGACTGGAGGCGGAATTGAAGATACAGGAAGCAAGTTATACAAACGCAAGCACCTATTCTTCTGCTGATTACCAGCACGGACCAATTGCCGCTACCAGTCGCCGGATACCGTTTATTGCTTATTTATGTGATGAAAAAACGAACCGGACAACCATTGATCTAATTGAAAAGCTGAAGAAAAACTTTCATATTTCAATCTGTGTGATAAGCAATCAGCCGCAGTATTGTGAGCTTGGCGATTGCAGTATACTGCTGGATGAAAAGGCTGAGGGCATTGACAGTGTTATTCCTCTTGCGACTGTTTCTCAAATGTTTGCCTGCATGCTGTCCTTTGCCAGAGGATATCATCCGGACAAACCGACGTGCCTTTCCAAGGTCACAGTTACCTTTTAAGTGGTATGCCTATGCTGTTGTGTCCCAGCATGATGTGTGCGGATTTTGAAAATCTGAAAGAGGAGGTCTGCAGTCTCGAGGCTGCAGGCTGTGATATATTCCACTGTGATGTAATGGATGGAACCTTTGTACCCAATATGGCGCTTGGCTTACAGGATATACGATGTATCCGACAAAATACAAAGAAACCTGTGGATGTACATCTCATGATAGAACAGCCTTCGAGAATTATCGATATCTTTCTGGAAGAAGGTGTAAATATCGTGTATATCCATCCGGAATCCGAACGTTATGTATCCAAGGTGCTGAATACCATTGCATCACGAAATGCACATCCGGGAATTGCAATCAATCCGGATACGAGCATTGCAAGTATACAAGAGCTGCTTCCCTATGTGGAATATGTGCTTGTTATGAGTGTTAATCCCGGATTCGCCGCACAGCCCTATATCGAATATATGACGGAGAAAATAAAACGGCTTGGTGAGCTGAAAAAACAGTATGGTTTTCAGCTGATGGTGGATGGTGCGTGCTCCAATCAGCGTATTCGGCAATTATCTGCATTAGGGGCGGATGGCTTTGTTCTGGGTACGAGCGCTTTGTTCCATCAGCCGCTATCCTATGCGGACTGTATACGCAGGCTTCGCGAAGAGTCGTTGTAAATTTATGCAGTGCTATTGGAAATTAACTGTAAACAAAAAAAAATTAGATGTTGATAAAATGAAAGCGTAGAAACAGAGGCATCCTGCGCAGGAAAAGAAGTACCGCTTTTGTTTTGAAGCTTCATTCAAACGAGGAGGAAAAACCATGTTTATATTACTTGTATGTAATGCTGGAATGAGTACGAGCCTGATTGTAAATCAGATGAAGAAATGCATTCGGGAGCAGGGTAAGGATTATGAAATCAAAGCAGTTGCCCTGGATTCCGCCTATGAGTATTACGATACGGCGGATGTTATTTTACTGGGACCGCAGATTTCCATCTACATCAACAATGTTCGTAAGCAGTCCAATAAACCGGTTGCCGTAATAGACAGCAAGAGCTATGGCCGCTATCGTGGCGATGAAGTGCTTCTGGCGGCTGAAAAGCTGTTTGAAGAAAGTAGGAAATAAAACTACGAGGAGGATGTATGAAAAAGATCTTGGATTATATGCAGCGTGGCTTATCTCCAGTTGCAATCGCAATGAGTAATAACAAGTATTTTATCGCTCTGCGTGATGGTATGGCTCCGGCACTCCCTATTATTGTGTTCGGTTCCTTCCTGATGCTGATACCAAATCTGCCGATTACGGAGAGTATCATCGGAGCGGATGCTGTAGCGGGATTTAAAAACTTCGCAGGTCAATCAAGCGATATTGCTATGAATATTACTGCGATGATCTGCGCATTCAGTGTTGCTTATTATTTTGCGAAGCGTGAAAAGGTGGATCCGCTCATGGCAGGCTGGGCAAGTCTGGCTTCCTTCCTGATGATTATCCCTTTGAATATCCTGGAGGACGGATCCAAAGCAATTGCGTTATCCAACGTCGGTACGACCGGACTGTTTCTGGGGATGATGATCGGTCTGCTGGTTGGAAAAAGTTATAGTGTTATGATGCAGAAGGGGTGGACGATCAAGCTGCCGGATACGGTACCGGAGGCTGTTTCGAAATCTCTGGGGGCACTGATTGCGGTAATCGCAATGCTTTGTATAGCGACCATCATTCGTATTGGCTTTATGCTGACAAGCTTCGGCAATGCTATGGACTTTATCTACAAGCTCATGCAAATGCCAATGATGGATTTCGGTGGTACGATCGCTTCCTGTGTGGTCGTAGCGGGATTGAATCAGTTTATCTGGTTCTTCGGCCTGCATCCCGGTGCAATCACCAATATGTATTACCCGGTTCTGATGGCTCTTTCCCAGACAAACTTCGATGCGATTGCAGCCGGAGGGGCAGCAACCAATGTCATCAATTATCAGTTTTATGTGGCTTTCTTTGAGGCTGCAGGCGTAAACAGTGTCTGTCTTGCTATCGTCTTGACCTTTGTATGCAAACGAAAGGAAAACAGGGAAATCGGAAAGCTGGGATTTCCGGCGGCCATTTTCAACGTTATTGAACCGATTGTATTCGGGCTGCCGACCGTGCTGAATCCTTATCTGATGCTGCCGAATATCCTTGCACCGCTGGCGACAATTCTACTGGGATATATTGCAACGATTACACATTTCGTACCCATTGCAGTGAATCATGTACATTGGACAACACCAACGATTCTAAGCGGCTTTCTGACGACAGGAAGCATTACCGGTTCCATTGTTCAGATTGCGGGAATTGCGCTTGGTGTTCTCATATACTGGCCGTTTGTCAAGGTATGGGAAATGAATCAGGCGAAGCTGGATGAAGCAAATGCACAGGCTGCATTGGAAGAAGCCTCAACGAACTAACTAAGGCCTGCGGCAGACCGGACAAGCCTCAATAAGTATGGTCTGCCCGGGTATGGAATAAAGAAAATGAGGTATATGTATGAATGAAGAACAAATATTCACTTTAATATTAAATGCAGGTGACGCAAGAACTCTGGCTCTGAAAGCAATCCGGGCAGCTAGGAGGGAGGACTTTAAGGAAGCGGCAAAGCTAATAAAGGAGTCCGGACAGAAGCTGTCGATTGCGCATAAAACACAGATGAATCTGATTCAGAATGAGATCAACGGTGTGGATTCCCATATCAGCCTGTTGGTGATTCATGCACAGGATCATTTAATGAATGCCATTACGATTAAGGAGCTGGCACAGGAGATCGTATGGATGAAGGAAGGTATAACGGATGAAGACGGAAACGTGCATTAGCTGTAACAGCAGGGAATTCCGCTATAAAAATTCTATTTCTCCTCCAATTGCTCAGTCTGCAATCTATACCTTTGACAGTCACGCTGATTTGGATGCCTATATCAATGGACTTGATGAGGATACACATTATGCATACGGAAGAGGAGATACACCGGCATCGGATGTGGTTGCAGAAAAGCTTGCTGCCCTTGCCTGCGGAGAAGACTGCTGTCTTTGTTCCAGCGGGATGGGGGCGATTGCTCTGGTTTTGCTGTCCTATCTGAAAAGCGGAGATCATTTGATTTGCGTACAGCATGCCTATAGTACAGCAAAAGGCTTTATTCAGGATATGCTTGTTGAACATATGGGCATTCAGGTCACCTATGTGGAGGGGCTGCAATTGGATGAGTTTGAAGCGGCTGTGAAAGATAATACAAACATGATTTATCTGGAATCCCCTGCTTCCGCAATCTTTCAGCTGCAGGATATCGAGGCAGTGGCACGGCTGGCAAAGGCAAAAAACATAAAGGTTGCCGTTGACAACACCTATGCCACCATGCTGTATCAGAAGCCGCTGCAGCTTGGTGCCGATCTGGAAATCCACAGTCTGTCCAAATATATCAACGGACACAATGATGTAGTCGCCGGAGCTGTTATCGGTTCAAAAAAAGATATACAGATTATAAAGAAGCATGCACTTCTGCAAATCGGCTCCAATCTGTCCCCTTTTGATGCATGGCTGATCTTGCGGGGACTACGCACACTTCCACTGCGTCTGAAGCAGCAGGAGGAAAGCGCCAACCGGATTGCCCAAAGGCTTGCGGAGCATGAGAAAATCACAAAGGTGAATCATATTTCGCTTTCAAATTTTCCGCAAAGGAAGCTGTACGAGAAGCAAATGAGCGGATCAAGCGGCCTGTTCAGCTTTGAAACTGTATCCAGCAGGTCCAAGGTATCCGAATTTCTGGCACAGCTGCAGCTTTTTCAAACTGGTATCAGCTGGGGCGGCTATGAAAGTATGGTGTATATTTCCAGCATCAGTAAACCGTATTATCGAACAGCCGGTGAGCAGGATGCAATTCCCGTTCTCATCCGACTGAGTATAGGGCTGGAAAACTGGCAGGATTTATGGGATGATCTGCAACGTGCTTTGTCGTATTTATAACAGAAAGCAGAAGGCTCTGCATACTGAATACAGAAGAATGTTATGGAGGAGCTATGATAATACAAAGTAAGAGAATCTGGATCAATGGCAGATTCAGTGAAGCTCAGCTGGAAATCGAAGAGGGAATTATCACACGTATTTTGGAATATGGAAGAAAGCGTACAGATAAAGATTACGGAAATTTGCGTATCGTCCCGGGATTTATCGACATTCATACGCACGGGGCATACGGCTTTGAAACCAATAGTGCCGATGAGGAGGGACTGCGCAGATGGCTGCGCGGGGTACCGAAGGAAGGGGTTACCTCCATTCTGCCTGCAACGGTGGCCGATCAAGAGGAGGTATTGTTACCGGCATTGCGCAATATCCGCAAAGTTGTGGAAACCGGATATGAAGGAGCAGATATTCTGGGTATTCATCTGGAGGGTCCCTATATCAGCAAGGCCTATGCAGGAGGACAGCCAAACACCCATATTGCGAAGCCGGATATCGCTCAGTTTGACAGACTGCAGAAGGAAGCCGGCAATCGCATTAAAATCATCACTATGGCAACTGAGGAGGATCCGGATTTTGCGCTCACAAGATATTGTCATAAGCAGGGTATTGTTGTAAGCATCGGGCATTCTGCAGCTGATTTCAGACAATGCGAGCTTGCACTGGCCAATGGTGCGACATCCATGACACATGTCTTCAATGCCTTAACACCGATTCACCACAGAAAACTTGGCGGCAGTGGTGCAGCCCTGCGGTATCAGGATGTGTATGGGGAAATCATCTGTGACGGGAATCATGTTTCCGTAGATACCCTGCAGTACTTTTTCCGTTTAAAAGGAAGCTGCCGAGGGATTATGATTACGGACTCTCTGGCATTAAAAGGGTTACCTGTCGGCACCTGTGCGAAGTCGGGAAGCTATGATGTAAAGCTGCATGCAGATGGCTCTGCCAGAATCAAAGGGACACAGGCGTTTGCCGGATCCACCCTGCGTATGATTGATGGATTGAAGCTGCTCGTAGAAAAAGCGATGGTACCATTTGAAACGGCTTTGAATTCCTGTACGATCAATCCCGCCCGCCTGCTGCGTGAAGACAATCATCTTGGAAGGCTGATGGTGAATTATGATGCGGATCTGGTGGTATTGCATGACGATTACACAATCGCCATGACATATATAAAGGGAATGGAAGCCTTTTAGCAGAAAGAAGGTATGGTGTGAAGGAAATTGAGACGATATATAAGGAGACCAGAAATATACTGTACCCTTTATATGAGGAAGATGATATTGAAAAGGAACTGGTGGAGGCACTGGGAGCTGATATAAGGGCAATGATTATCGAAGAGGCAGGGAAAACAACAACAATTACAACGCTGGGAAGACTGGCCTGTGAACGCATTGTCTTCCTCTTCCTGGGATCAAGGCAGGATACTGATCGGGAAGCCGTGTGCAGTTGTGCGGAAGGTATGTTCGATTCTCTGAATGCTCCCTTTGTCATGTGGGTGGATAAGGCAGTGAATGCATCAATGGATGCTCATCTGATTACAAGCTGCTTTATACGCGCACTATATGGGAAGGCCTATATCAAAAAAAAGGATGATCCGGATATTACCTTTTTATCAGAGGAAGATCTGACACAAGATGTGCAAACAGCGATGATTTATGCGGATGGAAAAAAGTATGCAAGACGACTCAGTGATTTACCTCCCAATGTGTTGACACCCAAAGAGCTTTGTCAGCAGGCTGTTGCACTCGCCCAGACATATGGTATGAAGTGCAGGGTGTTAAGCACTGCAGAACTGAAAGAGATGAATGCCGGCGGGCTGCTTGCGGTCAGTCAGGGGAGTGCATATCCTCCCTATCTCATCTGTCTTACCTATGACCATGGAGGGAATGCACCTTATCAGGCAGTGATTGGAAAGGGTATCACCTTTGATTCCGGCGGCTATAATCTGAAAAGCCGTACCAGCTTTGGTATGAAATATGATATGTGCGGAGCTGCGGATGTATTGGGAGTTATGAAAATTCTGGCAGAGCTTCGGGCAGAGGTCAACGTATACGGAATTTTGCCGGTTACGGAAAATCTGATTAGCCAACAGGCTTATAAATCACAGGATGTCATACAATTGATGTCCGGTAAAACGATTGAAATAACCAATACGGATGCAGAAGGCAGACTGATCCTCGCAGATGCAATCACCTATGCCCAGCGTCTTAACGCGAACCGCATTGTGGATATCGCAACTCTGACCGGAGCGTGTGTGACTGCTTTGGGAAATGTGTATTCCGGTATCTTTTCCAATGACGATGCCTTTTTTCAAAGCTTTTCAGATAGTATGAAGCAAACCGGTGAGCGCGGATGGCGGATGCCGCTGGATGCTGCCTATCTTCAGGATTTAACTTCGAACTGTGCTGATTTGCGCAATGCAGCCACCGGGAATGGGAAAGGCGGTGCCTGTGTAGCGGCAGCCTTTCTGTCACAATTTATAGAGACAGATGTAAAATGGCTGCATATCGATATCGCCGGAACATCGGATGAAAAGGATTGTGCGACAGGAGCTATGATCTCATCCGTTGCTAATTTTCTGATACAGGAAGCACAGCAGCTGTAAGCAGAAAGAAAGGGAATATTATGGCAAAGAAAAAAACAGCAGGAAAGCCGGTTGGCTGCGATGTGGGAATATTGAAAAGAGCGCTGGGGTATTTCATCGATTATTATGCAGGATTGATTTTCATAAGCATCCCTGTTGTGTTTGCGGCGGGATTACAGAAGCAGGATGGTGATATGATATCTCTTCTATCCTTCACGGGAGGCTGGTTTTATGCGGCTGCGGCCTGTTCCTTTCTCTTTGGCTGTATTTATTTCTTTATCATACCGCTGTATATATGGAAGGGACAGACACCCGCCAAACGATTACTGCATTTCAAAATTGTAAAGACCAATGGCAGGGATGTTGATTTCAAAACACTGCTGCTTCGTAACGGTTTGGGAATGATTCTTGTGGAAGGCGCAATTAGTCCTCTTACGTCCACACTACGGCAGATCCTTGTATATTTCACAAGCTATGATGCGATGGCAGGATGGATGAATGTCGGACTGATCATAACAATGCTTTCTATAATTTTCATGGTGTTCCAGCCCAATCGCAGAATGCTGCACGATATAATAGGGGGTACGCTGGTTACGGTGAAAGAGACGCCATCATTGTGATGGATGAAAGCTATCACACATTATTTTTCATCATCAGATGTTGAAAACAGATAATTTCGTATTATCTGTTTTTCGCTTTCGAGACTATGTAACATAAAAAAGCGGTTTCATAGCAATGAGAGCTGATTTTCTGTTATAATATTCTCATAATAGAAAAATTAGCAACCAGAAATCTTGTTGCTGAAAAATGCAACATTTTTCTTTAGAAGCAGAAACAGGGAGGTAGTCATATGAAAAAAATCAGTGGCAATAAGTTATTGGTAAAGGCACTTCAGGAAGAGGGTGTGGATACGCTGTTTGCTTATCCGGGCGCCTGTACCATTGACATCAGTGATGAATTATATAAGCAGAACAGTATAAAAATCATTCTTCCACGGCAGGAAATCGCTCTTGTTCATGAAGCGGATGCCTATGCACGTTCTACAGGGAAAACAGGGGTATGTCTCGTTACCAGTGGCCCGGGTGCGACAAATCTTGTGACCGGTCTTGCGACTGCCTATTATGACAGTGTTCCACTAGTATGCTTTACCGGACAGGTTGCCCGGAATTTAATCGGAAATGATGCGTTTCAGGAGGTGGATATTGTGGGAATCACCCGCAGTATCACTAAATACGGTGTCACGGTTCGCAAAAGGGAGGACCTGGGACGTATTATCAAAGAAGCCTTTTATATAGCGGCAAGCGGAAGACCCGGTCCGGTGCTGATCGATCTTCCAAAGGATGTTATGGGAGAGCTGGGAGAAGCAGATTATCCGGATAAGGTGAATATTCGGGGATATAAGCCCAATACCGCAGTGCATATCGGTCAGCTGAAGCGTGCTATCAAAATGCTGGGAAAGGCAAAACGTCCATTGTTTCTTGCCGGGGGCGGTGTGAATATTGCCCATGCAAATGAGGACTTTACAAAGCTGGTTAATAAAACGAATATACCTGTCATAACAACAATTATGGGGAAGGGGGCAATTCCAAGCAATCACCCGCTGTATGTGGGGAATATCGGAATGCATGGTGCCTATGCCTGTAATATGGCCGTAAATGAGTGCGATCTGCTGTTTTCCATCGGCACGAGATTCAATGACCGGATCACAGGAAAGCTGCATTCCTTTGCGCCCAATGCCAAAATAGTGCATATTGATATTGATACTGCCGCGATCTCTAAAAATATACAGGTAGACATCCCGATTGTTGCGGATGCCAGAGAAGCAATCAATAAAATGCTGGAATATGTGCATGAATATAATACAAAAAAGTGGCTGGATGAAATCGATGCATGGAAAAGCGAGCATCCACTCATGATGAAAAAGAAGCCGTATCTGACCCCGCAGGACATCATCGAAACCATCAACCGGGTATTTGAGGAGCTGATCGTTGTCACCGATGTCGGACAGCATCAGATGTTTACAGCACAGTTTATCGAGCTGACTAACAAGAAGAAGCTGTTGATGTCCGGAGGTCTTGGTACGATGGGCTATGGTCTTCCGGGGGCAATCGGCGCAAAAATTGGAAATCCGGATACTCCTGTACTATCCATTTCGGGAGATGGCGGGATGCAGATGAACATCCAGGAAATCGCAACAGCTGTACTGGAGGAGCTTCCTATTATAAATTGTATTTTCAATAATAACAATCTGGGCATGGTTCGGCAGTGGCAGAAGCTGTTCTATGGAAAGCGCTATGCCATGACCTGCCTTCGTGCCGGAGCTGCCTGCCGCAATAAATGCGGGGAAGTATCCTGTCCAACGTATACTCCTGATTTCGTAAAGCTGGCGGAAAGCTATGGGGCAAAGGGGATCCGTGTAACGGAAAAGGAACAGATTGAGCCGGCACTTCGCGAGGCGATGAGCAGTAAGAAAACACCGGTAATCATTGAATTTATCATAAATCCGGAGGATCTTGTGTATCCGATGATACAGCCCAACGGCACCTTAAAGGATATGCTTATGGATTGTTAAACTGATGCTGAAACAGGAAGGAGAGAATGGATATATGAATGGTAACGGTATGAAAAAACGTTGGATATCGCTGTATGTGGAAAATCAGGTAGGTGTTTTGTCTAAGATTTCCGGATTATTTTCCGGGAAATCATATAATCTTGACAGCCTTACCGTAGGAACGACGGAGGATCCTACCATATCCAGAATGACGATTGCGACAGTCAGTGATGATGAAACCTTTGAACAGATCAAGAAACAGCTGAATCGACTAGTGGAAGTAATTAAGGTCATAGATTTTACGGATATCTTTGTCCGTATGAAGGAAATTTTATATGTGAAGGTACAGAACTGTACCCTGCAGGAAAAAACGGAGCTGTTTCAAATCGCACAGACCTTTAAGGCAAAGGTGATTGATTATGGAAGAGACAGCCTCCTTCTGGAATTTGTGCAAACCGCAACAAAGAATGATGCGGTCATTAAGCTGATGAAAGAGGAATTCAGAGACATCGAGGTAGTTAGAGGTGGAAGTGTGGGAATCGAGTCAATCAGCATGATGGAACGTTGAATACACATGGAACGCAAAAATGTATATAACTAAGAAATAGGGATCAGAACATCTGGTCCTTTTCTATTTATCTGGCTGTTCGCAAATACCATAAGCGGTATAACGATTCTGTACATGCATATATGGATATGTGGTATAATGAACAGGAAATGCGGAGGTATACATAATGGTAAAGCTATGTCATTTAGCTCACTGGAAGAAATTGATGTGAGACTCTATGATTTTAAAATTCTGTTCGCGTATCATTCAAATAAAATAGAAAATGTCATGACACAAGAGATATTTTCGAAAAGGGCTCTGTGAACGGTTATACCGGTGATCTGAGAACACTGTTTGAAATAGAAAATCAGGTGCATTGCTATAATTACTTGAAACCGCTTATCGTAGAGAAAAAAGCTCTGGATATAAACTTTATCAAGCGCATGCAGTATAAGCTTATGAAAGGTACATATGATGATATTCGTTACCATGATAAACAGGAACGTTCGGGTTAATTCTAAACATGATTATGTAACCGGTAAAAATGAAATCGGCAGGTATCCTCATGAAGTCGAATCCGATGTGAAAGAGCTGTTATCAGAGCTTAATACATATCAGGGAACAGATTACTTTACAGCAGGAGTATATCTACATGCAATGTTTGAACATATAATCCCTTTGCGGATGGCAGAGCAGGCAGGACATTGATGAATTATTATTTCATGATTCATGATATCACCCCTGTTATTATTTACAATGAGGATAAACCGGCGTATTACCGTGCACTGGAGGCCTTTGATCACAAAGTGATTTGATTCCTTTAAAAAGCTTTATACAGGAAGAACAGGCAAAAACATGGTGTAAGAAAAAGGGTACAGGAAAAAAGCGGTTAAGGAAATTTCTGGAGTAAACTGTATATAAATAAGGAAGCAGGCGCCCCGTATGAGAGCATGGGGATCGCATTGCTTCCTTTTATTGGATAATATGCCGGTAAGCAGCAGAGATTCTGCCTTTTGATAGAGGTTAAGCAGAGAATCAGATCAATATGCAAACTGGCGGTAATAGCGTCTTGTTGTCAGATCATGACCAGTCACACGTTCATAATGAACAGCCAGTCGCTCGTCAAGAATTGTTGTCACAATGGAGGTTGCTATGATATCCATAAATTCCTCATCGATATCCGGACAACAGTAATCTGCGACATCAATCACTTCTGCATGATCGCTTAATTTTTTAATCAGACGTTCCACACGATTATCGATCGGTCTTGTTTCATCCACACCCTTTACAAGAAATACAGGAGTATCCTTTTCAATCACTTCAAGGGTACCATGAAAGAATTCAGCACTTTTAATGGATTTTGTACGAATCCATTGCATTTCTTCAAGAATGCACATCGCATGTAAATAAATTTCCGGTGCCAGAGAGCCGCCTCCAATCCAGTATTGAATACCGGAATTATAATAGGTTTCGGCAATTCTTGCGGCAGTTGGCTCGAACTGTTCTTTTACAGCTACAAGATTCTCAGGAAGCTTCTCCAGCTGGTCAGCCAACCGGTTATAGGCATCGAATTCACCATTGTTAAACAGCAGCCGGAATGCCAGCAGGTAATGCTGAATATACTCAAACTCTACAGCATCCTTTGCTTTTCCGATGATGGAATAGGTAGCCAGCTGATCAACCGGTGTATCCGGTTTTCCACAAAATGCAATGACGCGGATTCCTTTTTTATTACAAAATTCGATCGCTTCCACTGTTTCACTGGTAGTACCTGATTTACTGGAAGTGATAACAATGGAATCCTTTGTCAGCTGTTTATTATCTGTCAGGATAACCTCTGATGCAATTTCACAATATGTGGGAATCGCACTTTTTGAACGCAGCAGATACTGAATCGGCTGCATGACTGCCAGAGAGCCTCCGGAGGAAATGAAGAATATGTTTTTAAATCCCTGCTTGCTTACCTCATCAGCAACCCGTTCGATTTCTCCTCTTGTATCATATGTTAGTTTAGCGTCTGTGAAATATGCTTCTTTATCAAAATTGTACATGTGTTTACCTCTCTTTTCTTTCTGTTTTCGTATGTTAATTATCTCCCAGTATGGAAATCATTACATCCCGTATCTGTGGACCATCAAACTCCGCAAGATAAATTTCCTGAGCCTTTCCAAGCATGATGCTACCATTTACGATTGGAAAAACGGCATGATTCCCTGTGATCATTGCCTTTAAATGTCCGGTGGGATTCCCAGCCATAGCACCATAGCTTTGCAGGAATCGAGCATGATAGTAGTCGTCCTCTTCGGGAAATATCATACCGAGTCTCTTCAAAATATCATCCTTTAGACATTCCAGATTTTCATTTACTGTAATTCCCGTTGTTGTGTGTTTGGTGATGATATAAACTATTCCCTGCTGTATGCCGCATTCAGATACCAGTTTTTTTATATCCTCTGCAATCGGAATAAGCTCATTGTACGCCTGTGTTTCATAGGTCAATTCTCTGTATTCAGTCATAGAAACCGCCTCCGTTTAAAAAGTCAAGTGCATTTTCTCTGAATATCATTTGCTTTGTTCTCTCACGCCAATCCATGTTGTAAATCGCTTCTATCATGCGTCTTTGTTCAAGACGTGGCTCATCGCTTCCAAACATGATCTGGTGACGAAGACTGCGGTCAATCCAATGTGCGCCAATGTCTATACAGAAGCTCTGATGATAAAATTCTTTAGGATTGTCAAAATAAAGCAGAGCTGTGTCGGTATATACATTTTTATATTTCAGCATCAGCATGCATATCTCACGTACCCATGGCCATGCAAAGCCGCTCAGGCAGATACGTAAATGTGGATACGCACAGGCGACTTCTTCAAATAACAGCGGATGTGCATATTTACCCAGTGTATTGGGACGTGCAGACATTCCGGCATGAAATATGATTGGCTTATTAAATTCCTCGCATACCTCGTACAAAGCCCCGCATAACTCTTCATTTGGATAAAACCGTTGCTGGGAAGGATGAAGAACCAGACCGGATAAATGCAAATTCAAAAAGGCATGGCGGACAACATCCACGGCATCACTTCGATGCGGATCTACACTGGCAAAGCCGATAAATAGATCAGAATCTTTTTGTACCAGTTGAGCAACCTGTTCATTGGTGCCCAGATAAGCATTATGTGTTGTTGTTAAATCGAGGGGAAGAAGGCAAAGCTTTTCAATATCCGATACCTTACACATCGTTTTCATAAAGGAAACAGGCTGAGTATCTGTCTTGTATAAGCCTGTCAGCCTGCGACAGGTTTGCAGCTGCGTTTCACTTTGATGCAGCTCATCAATAAAAGCAGGAGAAACATGCATATCAATAATCAATTCTGTCACCTCACTTTCATCTATCTGTAACTAGCAGGCAAGAATGCCAAGCCATGCACAGAGAATACCGAAGAGTGCAGTACCGACAATCATGACTATGACGTTCACCTTCTTTTTCAAAAGCCAGTAGTAAATCCCCATGACACCAAGGCTGAGCATACCCGGCATGATACCGTCCAGTATTTCCTGAATGCTGGCAGCAGCGTCACCGGAGCCAATCGAGATTGGCGTATTAACAGTAATCAGTTCCTTTGTCATACCACCAATTACCATAACACCGACTATGGAGGCAGCCAGCATAAATTTATTCATTAACCCGGATTTCTGAATCTTTTCCAGATAATTAGCACCAAGCTCATACCCCTTCATGGCACCGATATACCGGACGGCATATGCAGGAATGTTGAAAATCAGCAGGAATAAAATCGTGCCGAGAATATTTCCCTGAGCAGCCAGAGAGGTACCAACGCCAATGGCAAGAATACGAATCGTACCAAAGAAAACAGAATCTCCGATACCGGCCAGCGGCCCCATCAATGCAACCTTCATGGTACTGATGGAGGCAGTATCAAAGCTGCCCTGTCTTGCATTCATTTCCTCCATAGAAATGATGATACCTGCAATAAAGGTACTGAAATACATGGATGTGTTAAAGAATTCAAGATGGCGCTGTAAGGAATCATTGAACTTTTCCGGATCATTTTCATAAATTTTACGAAGTGCCGGAATCATCATGAATTCAAAGCCCATATGCATCTGACGCTCATAGTGCCAGGAAAATTCCATAGGAAGCGATCTCCAGAACATCTTATGCAGGTCTTTTTTTGTAATCAAATCATTGGTATTAGAAGTCATCATCTTCACCTCCGTCCGCAGCTAATGCGGTTTCTGAGAAAAAATCAACCTTTAGGAATGCGGCAATCACACCCAGCAGAGCAATACCGAGAACCGGTACACCGATATAAGCAGACAACAGGAAGCCCAGGAAGAAGAACATAATGACTTTCTTATTCAATGTCATTTGAGCCAGCATGGCGAATCCCATGCCGGGAAGCAATCCCGTTGCTATGGTAAGACCGTCTGTGATAACAGCCGGTATGGAATTTACGAGTGTTTCCACCTGACCGCTTCCGATCAGGAAACCAAAAACAACCAGCAATGCAAAGGTCAGACTCTGAACGATACCATCTCCGATATGGATCATTTCTATGGCACGGTAGTTTCCCTTCTCTGCATACTTATCTGCCCAGGTACCGGTTAATGGGAAAATAGCAGACATAAACAGATTTTCAAATATACTTGCAAGCAATGCGATGGGGTAAGCGAGAGTGACTGCTACTTCAGCACCCTTTCCCGTCGTGATTGCAAAAGCGGTTCCCAGTACACCACCAACAACAACATTAGGCGGTACAAATGCACCGATGGATTGCGCACCGATAAACGCCAGCTCCAGTGTACTTCCTATGATGATTCCCTTTGTGACATCCCCCAGAACCAGACCGACAAGAGGTCCTAATACAATTGGGTTTTTCAATAAGCTGGTACCCAATGCATAATCACAATTACCGAAAAATGCAATAGCCCCCAATAATAGTGCCTGTATCATTTTTTACTTCCTCCTTCATGCAGTGCGCTGCGGGCATCAATGGACTTATCCACCGGAATCATTCGGATTTCCACTTCGATTCCGGCATCCAGTAATTCCTGAATCCTTTTTTCCTCCGCCGGATTCACATTTACCGCTCTGGAAATGCTGCGTGTGCCTTCTCTGGCCTTTGTTCCTCCCAGATTTACCGCTTTTACAGCAGGACACTGCGTCGCAATCTGATAAGCATCTTCTATGGATTCTACAACAATAAACAGCTTATACTTGTCTGTAACACCGCTGTTTAATGCTTCAATGGCATCCGCAAGTGTTTTGATTACCAGCTTGACACCGCTTGGCTTGGCAAGCTTGATCGTCGTTTTGCGCATCGCATCATTCATGACATCATCATTTGCAATGAGAATGCAGTCAGCCCCCAGTGCTGTTGTCCAGGAAAATGCCACCTGGCCGTGTAATAATCTGTGATCCACTCGTAAACACTTAATCATACGCTACCTCCTTCAGAACTCCTCGTCCTTTTTTTCTACCAGATCATCTCTGGTCATAAGTGTTATTCCCTCTCTTGCATTTTCAAGCAGTAACCTGCGATTTTCTGTTTCGATCGTATCGGGACAGGACAATAGCAGGTCCAGAACCAGGTTCATATTGGTGCCGCTGAATACTTTAACGTTTTCATATGCACACAGCTGTGAACATACCGTATGAACACTTCCTCCTTTGATGTCACAGAGGAAGACGTATTCATGCTCCGGATGCTGCTTGATTTCCTGTTCGATTTGTTCCTTAAAATCCATAGGACTTTGAGAAGGATAAAGACAGAATGTATGGATATCATCCGCAAGCTTTCCAACGATCAAGGAAATGGAATGCTTCAGTCCCTTCGCAAATTCTCCATGGGAAGCTATGGTTATTTTTCTCAAGCTGTTATCTCCTTTCTTTTTGTGCATACAGGAAATTCCCTGTATTACTTTTATTTCTCATACGTATCCAAGCAAGGATCATGCCACAGCGCTGTAACCGACATGATTTTCTTTTCAAGGTATGCATCTGTATACAAGCAAAAAGCATGCCACAGGGCACGCTTAGGTATAATATTTTTTATAATTCAGATCATTTTTTACATAATCATACACATAGCCGATTTCAGCAACGGGAATCTGCACACCGTAAAAAGCTTCTACTGCTGTGAAGGCTGTTTCTACCTGCTGTATGAATACAGTATGCTCTTTTTCAAAGGCAAGCATATCCGGATACAGTTCGATTCCCTTGTTCATGACAAGCCGTTCGATCAGACAGCTCATGTGAACATACAGCCCGAAACAGGTGTTGTTGGCAAGGGAAATATTAAGGATTGTCTGTAGACGGTCTATAGCATCGGCAACATGCTCCAGCAATTTATTCGGATTCAATATGGTAAGACTGTTCATGATGTTGGAAAGCGAGAAATTCTTTAATATATTCTTCTTGAACAGAGTCAGCTGTTCCTTCGACATTGCATCCTCTATGCAATGATCAAATCCGTCAATCGTATCGTTGATAATTAAATCCTCAATCGGAATAAAATACAATTGGTCAATGTTTGGATTTAATGTCCCAATCACACAGAGTATATGATAATTATCAAACAGTGTGCAGTTCATTCCCTTTTCAACAAGCTCATTATAGTCATAAGCCAGTACACTGATTTCTGTGGACAGAGGCAAAGAATCTTCAATCGTCTGTTTTAGCTTTTCTGCAGTTCCCATACCGCTTGCACAGCTGCACAGGATGGCATGTTTTTTCTGTCGGTTTCGTTCGATGTGATAACTGGTAATATTACCGGAAACAACATCACGGAAGATATCCTCCATGCTTCGGCTTTGCAAAATGCCGCTTCCTATTTCAAGCGCTGCCCGTGTACTGATATTGTTTATGATTCCAATATTGACATTGTTTAGGTGAAGTCCTTTATATATTTCCTCCAGACTTCCCATGTCCACAAGAAGAAACAGCTCTTCAGTTTCCCCCAGCTTTTTCAGATAGGTATTCAGCTGTTCCAATATGGAGCTCATGTCAACATTCAAAGGCATGTCGATTGCATCAAAAACATAGTTTCCCAAAGACTTATTTACCGCATCGGCAATACTGCTTGCGGTGGAAAAGCCATGGGCGAGGATCACACCGCATCGCTTTTGGTTGTCCTCCTCTGCGAACAGACTTTTAAAATAGAGAATGAAGATAATCGTTGCCATTGGCATGATATCGATATCCAGATAAGAGTTTAGATATTTTCCTATTTCTGAGGCGATGCTGTATTCTCTGGGAAACCGGGTTTTCAGACAGTCCAGAAACAGCTCTGTCTTATCTTTATGTTTGGCTGACCAGTTTTGAAAGCTGTGGTAATCCTTTGTATAGGCATTGAGGTAGCTGCATACAGACAGTACATCGTTATTACTGATGGTGAGCTTATACTGACCGCTGACGATTCCGAAGATATGCTGAATACCGCTTTGATAGAAATCCTTTTCCTGCTTCAGTGCTTCTGTAAGAAGCACAGTGTCAAAATATTTCCACACAGCCTGCCTGCATCTTCTGATATAGCTTTCCTCATCCGCTGTATGGTTTTCAAATGCCTGAAAATGCTTTAGAAGCTCTTCATTAAGCCGTATGATTTCCTTATCCGTATGAATGAAATTCTGCAGATCATGCAGATTGATGAATTCGGTTGTTGTTGTATAAACGGAGCTCTTTTCCGTTATGCCGTTCAGTATCTGTTCCGGCAAACTGCTGAGCTGAATGCGCATTATCTGATTGTCATCATCTTGAAAAAGGGAATTAATGCAACAGGATTGCACACAGCTTTTTAAGCCTCCGATATTACCGGTAAAATCATGGGAAAGCAGGATATTATATACCTTGGTGCTGATGTGAATCGTTTTGCGAAGGCGCTGTTCCTCTTCCTTGAACATAGCATATAGAAGCTGTACCTTCTCCTGTACACCGCGCTGCTTCAATGTGGGAACGGTAATCGTCATAGGGATTCTGCGCTGCAGTGTTTTTAATAAGACCTCTTCCGGAGGCTCTGTTGTTGCAAGTATAAGACGTACCTTTGACGTATACCAGGTTTCATTATCTCCTACCTTGTGATAGATGGAACGATCCATAAACTGAAACAGCTTCTCCTGACATTCTGCTTTTAAATTGTGAACCTCGTCAAGAAACAATACGCCGCCATTTGCCAGCTCGATGAGTCCGGCCTTGTTCTGGTCAGCGCCGGTAAAGGCTCCTTTCACATAGCCAAACAGATTTGCAGTCAGCAGTTCGGGATTGTTCGCATATTCACTGCAATTCACTGCCATGAATTTTCCATGCTCCGAAAGGAGTCCGTTATTTCCCGCATATTCGTATGCCAGACGGGCAATCAGACTTTTACCTGTTCCTGTGGGGCCGTAGAGCATAAGAGGAAGCCCATCAGGTGGATACGCAATGGTAGCTCTGCATTGCTTGATCAGTTCAGACAAACTTCCGTCGTGTCCTATGAGTTTTTCAAAATCCTGTGGTTCATCTCTGCATTGGGACATTAGAAATTCGACAGATTTATAGCTGTTGTTTGGAATCTGCATACCGTATTCCTGCTCCATAAATTCTCTGTCAAGGAAAAACGATGGACGTGCTCCAATTTTTATCACTTTCTTTTGTGTTGTTAAAGCATGAAGCAAGGACGCAGTTTCATTTCGACTTATATGAATCTGTTCACTGATGATAATGGCTGTATTGGCTTCAAACATCTGCTGCTCACAGTTTCTACGGATTATTGCTAGTATTTTATCTCTCATGCCATCACCCCTTTGATAGAATAGTAATTTCAAAAAAAATAAATGTCAAGATTAAAATTTACATCCACTCTGTGGCACAATTCTTGCTAGAATATTGGTGAGAGGAGGGATTGCTCTGGAACCAAAATTTATTTATACACAAAAGCTTTCACAGACACTTCAGCTTTCGCAGTCGATGAAGAATTCACTCGATATACTTAAAATGAGTCAGCAGGATTTGCTGGACTATATAAAAACATTAACGGAGAATAACCCTGTAATTGAATATACACCATCGACTGATATGCACCTTCTGCTGCAGGATAGCATTGCTGCAGGAAAAACATTGAAAGAGGATTTGTATCTGCAGCTGCACACAACAAAACAGGATGCTGATGAGGATATTTGTAATTTTTTGATTGAATCACTGGATGAGCATGGATTTCTTAACGGTTCAGCTGCAGAATATGCAGAAATACTTGGAAAAACACCTATTAGTATTCAAAAGAATATCCAAATTCTGCAAATGTTTGAACCTGCCGGTGTTGCCGCAAGGGATAGTATAGACAGCATCCGTCTGCAGTTGTTAAGAAACAAGAAATATACTGCTGAGAAAATGTTCACTCAGTATGCAGAAGAGCTTATCCGTAAGGACTATAAAGCGATAGCAAAGGACTGTGGGCTGTCAATGGAAGCTGTAACACAGAGTCTGCTGGAAATACAAGGCTGCCAGCCGTATCCCTGCAGCTCCTATGCTGGAGAAAACAATGCAATCCTTCTGCCTGATTTTGAAATTCAGACACTGGGCGATGAAATAGAAATAATACCTAAGCAATTGGGACACTTTCAGATTGAGGATGAATTACAGGCTGTAAAGAACGATAAGGAGCTCCGTGCGTATTTTGATGAGGCTTATTATTTTATTGATCATTTAAGTAAACGTAATAAAACACTCTTAATCATGGTAAATGCGCTGATTCATATACAGAGAAACCATTTTCTCTATATGGATGAACTGCAGCCGTGCACACTGCTGGATATCGCCAATAAGACAGGATTTCATGAATCCACCGTATCCAGAACATTGTCAAATAAGTATTATCTTTTTCAAAATGAAATTTATGCAGTAAAGAATCTTTTTGTTTCTGCAACTAGGGATGGAAGCAGCAAGGATTCCATTCTTAAGGCAATTCAGAAATTTGTGGAGCAGGAGGATAAAGAAAATCCTTATCGTGATCAGGATCTGGTGGAGCTGCTGGAAGAAATCGATTTATATGTGTCCAGAAGGGCGATTGCAAAATATCGTTCCATTCTGCACATCCCAGGATCAAAAGAGCGGAAAATAAGGTGAAGCTTATTACCAGATTACAAGGGGATTATTCTATCGTATTGTCTGCACAGGCTGTTGTAAAACAGTAGCAGCAAATAGAAAGCTTATACAATAATGCAGGATTCAATACATGTTTCATCCGTTAATATAACATCCTTCCAATATTTTCATGAAATGCAATATCTTTATAGCGGATACTTTATGTATCAGAATTTCCTAAATGTCAAAGCTCCTGGTTTATTTATAGAAAAAGAGTCTATTCTTCTACGACTCTTTCTTACTTTAGGGTTTGAAAAAGGGAGAATTCAACTTCTATTGCTACATACAATCGTATTGAAGTCTCCCTGTTTTAAGTTTACTCATATTCGGAAACAACTTCTTCTAACGAATAAACTCTTTCACAACTGTCATTTCTTATACCTTGTAACATCGACACCTGATAATAGAACATATTTCTGATGATCATACCACTCCACATAGGCTGCTGTCGTTTGAATATCCGCATTCAGCTTCGCATTATGTATATCTGTGGAGGCAGAGGGAACTGTCTTTGAAAGCTGACGTATCGGGCAATCCTTACACGGTGTATCTTCCTCTCTGAAGACCTTATGACAAATTTCACCTGTCTTCAATTTCGGAAAGATTTCCATAAGACTCTGGTTAAAGTAAATCAGCTGATAGCTGTGCGGATCAATGACATATATGGAATTTCCAAGGTTGTTCAAAAGTGAAATCAACGTGTCCGTATACTTTTTCTGCTGCTCACGCTGCTGCTGATCTTTGAGGAAGGTGACGATTACCTCAAAAATTGTCCGAATATCCGTGCGCTGATTACGACTGAAGCTGTGCGTATGCCTGGTATTGGCAAGACCGATGAGGATATCGTGTTGATTGGAAACCGGCACACTCATATGAACCAGCGCAAAAATAGCTAGCTTGTTCAGAATTTCCTTTGGAAATCTATCAAAACAGTCCTTCCCGCAATTTTCCAGAAACAGTATACGGTCATTGTCAGAATGAATGGTTTCCAGAAATTCCAATGCTGCTTTCTGCTCATCCAGCTGCAGCAATTCATACAGGCTCTTATCCTCTTCACTCCAGGAAAGCAGCGGCTGTATGCTTTGGGTTTCCCTGTTGAAATCCATAACATAAAAATACTGCATGTCGTAATGGTGGGCGATAAGCTCCAGTACCGTCCGCATGGTTTGCGGATCCGTCTTCTCCCGACGATAGAGAATGCGGAAAATATACTCGCCGATATTTCCCTCAAAAGGCTTATTCAGCTGCATGTCGCCGATATTGTCGGAATCCGGCTTTTCCATGATTTGCTGACAGCGCTCCATCGTATCCTGATAAACCGTCCATCCGTTTTTCCCGTTCCGCTTACAATGATACATGGCAATATCCGCCTTATCATAAAGCTCTGTAAAGGTGGTGCCGTGCCGTGGATAAAATGAAATCCCCATGGAGACACTTGTTTTCACCATGTGACTTCCTGAGGTATAGGTATTCACAAGTGCTGTTTGCAGGCGTTCAGCTGCATGCATGAGAACCTCCTCGCTTTGTAAACGGGGAAAGAATGCAACGAACTCATCACCGCCCAGCCGTCCTATCAGCGTGTCACTTCGACAGAGCTTCTGAATTTTCTTCGCTGTTTCAGATAATACAGCATCGCCGTATAAATGACCGAAGGTGTCGTTGACCTCCTTGAAATTATCAATATCCAGTGATACGCATGCGCTGATCGCTTCGGGATTCTGCCGCAGCAGCTCCTCGATATGTGTAATAATTCCTTTACGATTATAGGCGCCTGTCAGTGCATCGATGTGCACTTCTTTTTGAAGCTTTTCTTCCTTTTCTTTTTGTGCCTGAATATCTTTCAGGAAAACACGTGCGAAAATATCCGCACTGCTATCTTTTTTCAAAAGCTGAATGGATGCATTGATCCAGTGGTAACAGCCTTTTCGCTTCAGCCGGTATTCCACATTGCATGTATGTATGCCACGCATATACGCCAGATGCAGTGCCCTGCAATTCATTTTTTCGTAGACCTTTTTCTGAAAGTCCGGATGTATTTTCGATAGTGCTGCCTGCAGAATTTCATCATACACGCCTTCCTCCGGCGGACTGCTCAATTTTGCCGCGGCTTCCTTATCTATCAGAATCATCCGGTTTTGTGTTACATTTACTTCAAAGACACTCAGGAATCCTGCATTCATGATTTCCTGCAGCTTCCGTTCATTTTGGTAGCTGCTTTCCAAGCGCTTCTGTTCACTGATATCCTTTGAAATACCGATTGCCTTAATGGCTCTTCCCGCTTCATCGAAAATGGTTGTACAGCGGATTTCCACCCATCGTTCCTCACCATTTCTGTTACGCATATGCAGCTGTCCGGAAACTTTTTTGTAGCCTTCCTTCAGCTTGCTGTACATGACTTCGATTTCCCTGATGGAATCCTCAAATAAAATGCCCTGCGCAATAAGAGCATCCGGCACGCCTTCAATAACCCCTTCATTGGGAAATATTTCAGAAAATTGTCCCCGGACATTATCTATACGCTGTATGGTATGCTCCCTGATATCGTATTCCCACAATGCGGTGCGGGCCTGCTGTAAAGCAATCTCATAGCGCTCCTGGCTGATTTTCAGCTGGCGCTGCACCTCCATCAGCTCCCTTACATCCGTGGATACATTGATATAACCGATGGGATTGCCCAACGCATCCCTTAGATAGGAAATATCGACACGATTTATAATATCTCCGGGACCGCTTTGGATGGCACCCTTTTCATTACGCAGGAAGCGTTGGATACAGCAATCTTTTGTATGACAGTAGGGTGTATGAAAATTACTGCAGGGCTGATTCAACAGCTTCTCATAAGGAGGGGGAACAATCGCTCTCGCCGCAACATTGATATAGCGTACGATTTTGTCCATATCTGTGACGATGACAGGGTTTGGAAGAGAATCGAGAATATAGCGGTATTTATCCAGACTCTCCCAGAACTGATTCTGATCAGGCATGGGCGCCGCCTCCTTTCCCAGCTTTTATAAATCCGTATACAAGTTTCTACCTAACTTCATTATAGCGGATAAACAGGGGCAGTTCAAATGATTATCGGTTTTCTTTATGTATTTTGAAAAATGGAAATGTTCACCTTTGTGAAGCCGCCTGCAAAGGAAAGGCAAAAGGTTTTCTTAACAATTTAAAAAAAGAGTTTCGTTTTAAAAAAGCAGTGCTATAATTAAACCATGCCGTTAAGGAAGGAGAGTATCATGGATCAAAAAGAAAATAAGGAAGAACAGTTCCAGGCAGTCATCGATGGAACGGAAAACATAAAGCCAAAAAAGAAAAAGGAAGAAAAGAAAGGTTTAAAATATGAGCTGCTGGACTTGGTGAAAACCTTCGTCATCTGCTTTGTATGCATCTTTCTGTTAACCAATTTTGTTGTCAAGCCGGTGCGTGTGGATGGCAGAAGCATGGACCCTACGCTGGAGGATGGAGAAATCGGCCTCATGAATGTGTTCAGTGCAAAGTTTCAGGATATTGAACGCTTTGATGTAGTCGTAGTATACAATGAAGAAAAGAAGGAAAACTGGGTAAAGCGTGTCATCGGTCTGCCGGGTGATACGATTTATGCAAAGGATGATGTGGTCTATGTGAATGGCATGCCGATAGAGGAGCCTTATCTTGACAATGCTTATGCAAATCAGATTCGCAGGCATGGCAATAATTTTACAGAGGACTTTCCAAAGCGGACACTGAAGGATAATGAATATTTCCTGATGGGGGATAATCGTATCGTTTCCTATGATTCCCGTCGTGTCGGACCATTCAAGCGGGAGGATATACGGGGAAAGGATGTCTATGTCCTGTTTCCGTTTAATAAAATAAAAATGGTACGCAATGGAGGGGCAGGATGAAAACTTCCGTATTTCGAACAGAACTGCCATACAGCACAGAGTCTGTCTGGGCGGTTATGACAAATACAACGCAGTATGCATGGAGAAGTGACTTAAAATGTATAGAAACCGATAGTGATACGGTTTTTCGTGAAATCTATCCGAACGGTAATGAAACAGTATTTACAATAACAGAAAAAAAGCCGTTTACACGATATGCTTTCCATATGGAAAACAAACGCTTCAGTGGTGAATGGACTGGTACTCTGGAGGAGCTTGCGCATGGAGGATGCCGTTTGATCCTGGAGGAGCGTATTGAGATACATAATCCGCTTATGCGCCTGGTGGCAGGCATGGCTTGGAATCTCAACAAGCTGCAGCAGACCTATGTACAAGATCTAAAGGAAGAACTTGTCAGGCGTAATAATTGTAAGGAAGCATCTGCTTCGTTATAATGGTATCAGGAAATTATGAGGAGGAGCTTACATATGGAATATCAGATTATGGTTGATGGAATAGAAATTCAGTCAAATGAACAGGTGAATGAAAAGGAAGCCCGCGCGTATATCAGCTATATACGCAAGAATAATCCAAAGAAGGAGATATCATCCGTTGAGCTGAGCTTTGATGGTGAGGAAGTAGGATTGGGCTATCACCTGCAGCCGGAGGGCTTTGAAAAAATAAGACGCATTACCGGTTACCTGGTGGGGACAGTCGATCGCTTTAATAATGGAAAGCGCGCAGAGGAGCATGATCGCGTTAAGCACGCATAGGCAGCAGAGCGCTGCTTTTTTTCTGTATGATATATTACATATAATAGAAATATCACGTAGTGGAAAAGTATAGTCTTAAAATATGTAAAATTAAGTTAATTTTAAGATTTAAAATGACAGTTTATGTGATTAGGTGTTATAATTATGCCGTAAGATTGCATATATTCATCTAGCCAATGAAATAAGGATATGTGACTTACGTAGCGAAATTTCTCTCTCCTCCTTTGAGAAGCAGAAATTCGATTCGGAGTGTTCGTAGGAGAACTATGAGCACTCTTTCATTAAAATAAGGAAAAACGACAAAACGGTGCGCATAGATTATATACAATGATACAAGTACGTTGGAGGTTTAAATATGGATGATAAAAGAAGAACAGCCGGAAATGATGAAGATATTGATTTATCCGGTATGATCAATGAATACAGTCAGGATAATGAATTGAGAAAGAAGATTGAGGAGCTGAAAAAACAGAAGGAAGAGGAGAAAAGGATCTATGCTTCCAAGCAGGAGTCCTCAGCAGCAGGCAGCAGCATTTTTGACAGTATCAGCGAAACTGGTACCTTTAAACGGCCGGAAGCGGTAAAGCAGGGTGGGATTCCGGATATCCGTGTGGATGACACACAGCTTGATCAGACGAGGGTAGGCTTTGATGACGATCCTGCCTATGATAAAACACTGGTTATCATGAATAACAGAAACAAGGCATCTTCCGCAGATCAGACACAGATTTTCGGTGAAGACCGTACTGCTGTGTTCCACACAATGAACGCACAGGAATATGATGACAGTGATGCGGAGGAAGAGGATGCAGAGGAAGAAATTTATGAAGAGGATGACGATGATAATCTGCTGGCCCGCATAAAAGAGAAAAAACAGCGCAAAGAGGAAGCAAAACGCAAGCTGGAACAGGATGACGATGAGGAAGAAGATGAAGACGATCCTGGGAAAAGTGCGAAAATGAATAAAATCATCACCTACGTAATTATCGGTATCGTGGGTATCTGTATCATTGCCGGCGCATTTTTCGGTGTGAAATATGCTTTGTCAAATTTCCTTGGCGGAAGTGATGATAAGGAAAAGACAACGGATAAAAGCGGTACTGGTTCAAAGGATAAGGAACAGAACGAAGGCAATAAGCAAACGAATACCAATCCGAGTGATGACGAGGATGAAGAGAAAAAGAATGAAATCAAGACCAATCAGGCAGAAGCGGCTCAGCTGCAGAAACAGCTGGATCAGTATGAATCTCAGCTGAAGGATGTGGAAAAAGATCTGGCGGCTGCAAAAAAAGATAAAGATGCTGCTCAGAGTGATTTGGATTCGTATAAGAGTCTGTATAATCAGGCTATACAGCTGACCTCACAGGCACAGGAGGTAAAGTCTGCATTGGATAAGGTAAACGAAAAACAGACAGCTGTGGATAATGAAACAGATCCTGAGAAGAAAACAGCCCTGCAGAATGAGCTTTCTGTTTTAAATGAACAGTATCAGGCGCTGCTATCTAAATACGGTGCTGCAAGCTATAATGAGCTGTATACCAAAAGTCAGCAGGCAAACAACGATTACAATACCAAGGCACAGGCTGCTGAACAGAAAAAAAGTGCTGCGGAAAGCAGTATCAGCTCACTGGAAAACAGAAAATTAGAGCTGGAATCTAAAATAGCCGATACGACTACAAAACTGAATGCATACAATTAACCGGCGGAATAAGCCGGTTTTCTCTACCAGTTTTGTAAGGTAGTCATTATTAAATTGTCATTTTTTTGCCGCAATGCTATAATAGGTTTACTTTGTTTAGGAATGGAGGGAAACAGATGGAGAGAATTTCCGCTTTTCTGCACCGTAAACTTGATAACTTCACACTGGATGAATATATTATTATGTTCGTTGTGTGTTCCATATTCCTGCCGTTTGAATTCCCATTGCTGGCGATTGCCGGTGTACTTCTTTACCTGTGTGCAACAGGAAGGATGAAGGGAATCATTCAGGCAGTGCCAAAATCAGGATTTATGATAGTATTCTGCTTACTGACCTCTGCAATTGCATTTATCAGCGGTAATCTGCTGGGCGGTGTCTGCGGTATCGGAATCCTGCTGCTGATGCTGTTTATATTTTATTTCCGCACTGTTATCAATAAGCGCTTATTCGAGTTGCTGATGGACGCCTGCTGTATCATTTCCCTTTTCTGTTTTGGCTGGGCGATGATGGAATATTGCAGAATCATCGACCGTTTAAATTACAGCTTTCTTCAGCTGAAGGTGGAGAACAGTCCGAAGGACCGTATCAATTCAACCTTTTTCAATGCAAATTATTATGCGATGATGATTGAATTTATTGTATTGATCTGTGTTTATAAAATGATGCAGGTGAAAACTCTGCGCCGTATTGTATTTTACGTTGTTACCATTGTATGCAACCTGTTCGCACTATATCTGAGCGGCTCCAGAACAGCATGGATTCCCTTCGTGGTGACCATTCCGTTTATGTTTTTGATCAATAAGCGGTTTATCTATTTCACCACATCCATGGCGGGAATTGGCGGTGCCGGTCTGCTGTTGCTGTTGGAACCAAAGCTGATGCAGCGGGCAACGATTTTTCAGGATTTCGCAAAACGCAGTAATATATGGGAAACGGCAATCAAGGGTATCCAGGCGCATCCGCTGCTTGGAGAGGGACCGCTGACCTACTTCCATATATATAAGCAGTATCACGGACATCCAACCCAGCATGCGCACAGCATCTATCTGGATCCGATTTTAAGCCATGGTATTATCGGTGTCATTCTGGCAGGTATCTACTTTGCAGGTAATCTGAAAGAAGTATATTTATTGTTAAAGCGAAGAATTGACTTGCGACTGTTTTCTTTAATATCTGCATTCATACTCACCATACTGATTCACGGTATTCTGGATTACACGGTTTACTGGGTACAAACCGGTCTGCTGTTTTTGATAGTTTTATCTGCATCCAGTATGTATTTTCACAAGGAACAGCCATATGATATACAGGAGGAACATTGATTCCTCTTTTTTATATCCATTATATATTTGGGCTCGCTTTTCATTTTATTATTAAACGACTTTTCCATCTTTTCTTATATGGCTATTCTGAATTTCCGGCATTAAGTTTGAAACCCATTATTTCTAAGAAGGAATAGTGAAAAGAGATGGCAAAGGTATTTGACTTTAAATACCTGTATGACATCTCTAATGTTTACACATACTTATTTTATAAATTATCAGATACAGCAAATGATGGAATGGACACATTATTTATTCGTATAACGGATATATCCGGTTGCGATTAGAGCCGAGCGATACAATAAGCTTCTTATCTGTCATTTCTTTCAGTATCTGCCGTGCCCGAGCCTCATTTATATGGAATGTATTGGCAATTTATCACTGATTATCGACATTTGTCGCTGATTTCAATATGTTTATCGCTGATTATCGATGTTTGTCGCTGATAATAGACAATTTATCGCTGATTTTATGATGCTTATCGTTAATTTATTTAATATAAAATCAATAATTTCACCAGTACCTAACGATTAACAGTAGGCATAAAGACACTATGTATTTTAAAACGACACTATCAATACTCTGCTTAACACTATTCTACATTTTTCCATATCTATCCATCTCGTTTTCATTTACAACCATGCAGGATTGCGTTATTTTTAATATAGAGAAGTAGGTGTTGGATATGAAAATGATAATACGTGCGGATGATTTCGGATTTAGTGAAGCTGTAAACTACGGTATTTTGAAGGCATTCCGGGGAGGTCTTGTGAAAAACATCGGGCTGATGAGCAATATGCCTTATGCGAAACAAGCCTTCGATATGATCAGAGAAGAAAATGTCACGTTAGGACTTCATGTCAATCTGATTCTGGGAAGTCCCTGTGCCAGACCGGAACAGATTCCCTCACTTTTGAATATGGATGGGAAGTTCCTATCCTCCCGCGTCAGAAAAAGAGAAATGGAAGAGGGAATAGATAACTTCGTATATGAGGATACCGTTGTGGAAGTGAAAGCACAGGTGGAACAGTTTTTGTCCATCTGCGGCAGATTACCGGATTATATAGATGCTCATGCGGTATGCACAGGGACAACAGAAAAAGCCATCTGCGATATTGCGGATGCTTATGGAATCGATATAAAAGGACATATTGAGGATACCCGCTGGCAGGGGATACAGACAGATTACACCAACACAGAGTTTTATAAGCAGAAGCTGCCCTTTGTGGAATTTTTTAAATCCTATCTGAACTACAGTGACCGTATCAGTCTGATTGTCTTTCATCCGGGCTATCTGGATTATGATGTGATCCGTTCATCATCGCTGACTGTAAACCGCTGTCTGGATACTGCCTTACTTTGTGATGCTGAAGTTAAAGAATATCTGAAACAACATACATTGTTGTCATTTAAGGAGCTGTAGATAACATGGAAGACAATTTGCGTAAGCTTGTGAAAGAGAATACGATACATGAAAAGTATAAGCTGAACAATGCTTCTCAGCTGGGGACACAGCTGGGACTCAGCAGAAACTGGATATCACAGTATCTGAATGAATACTATAATGATGGAACATTTATCAAAATAAATACCCGTCCGGTTGTGTTTCTTGACCGGGAGGCACTTGAAGAAAAATATTCCATACGGGTGGATAAGAACCTGCTGACCTCTTTTGATGAGCTAAGAACAATCATTCAGGGACAGAATACAGCCGATTTTGAAAAACTGATCGGTCAGAAGGGCTCTCTGCGTGATGTTGTGGACAAATGCAAAGCCAGTATATCCTATCCGCCGCACGGACTTCCGACACTGCTGTATGGACCGACGGGAACAGGAAAAAGCAGCATTGCGGCAATGATGTACGAATATGGTATCAATCATAAAATCCTCAAGGACAACGCTGCCTTTCTTCATGTGAACTGCAGCGAATATGCAAACAATCCGGAGCTGATAACCGCAAACCTGTTTGGTTATAAGAAGGGAGCCTTTACCGGTGCGGAAAGTGATAATGTAGGGATGATCAAGGCTGCGGAGGGTGGTGTCCTGTTTCTGGATGAGGTTCACTGTCTGCGTCCGGAATGTCAGGAAAAGCTGTTCCTGTTTATGGATAACGGCAATTACCGCATGCTTGGAGACAACGAGCATCAGTATCACAGTACAGTGCTTCTGGTATTTGCGACAACCGAGGATCCGGAAACGGTGCTGTTAAAAACGCTGCTGCGAAGGATTCCCGTACGTATAGAAATACCGTCGCTGGAGGATCGCGGCATCAAAGAAAAGACCTCAATCCTTGTCGAGGCACTGGATATCGAAGCGAAAAAAATGCGCAGGAATATCACCATCAGCAATACTGCCTTCAATGCACTATTGAATGCCAGATATACAGGGAATGTCGGTGAGCTGTTCAATGTTGTACAGGCAACGTGTATGAATTCACTGTTTCACAACAAAAAAGAAGGAGTGCTGGAGATTCATACGCTGAACCTGCCGGGTAAGATTATTTCCAATCATCACATTGATCGAAACAGCATTTTATTCGACAGGCATCAGATGCTTTCACTAGATCAGCTGAAGCAGCATGCATCCGACAGTCTGCCGCAGACCACACTGTTTGCGACACTGCTCGGACACCTCAGGAATCTACAGAATAACCGTATTCTGATGCCGAAGTTTATCGAGAAATGCACCGTGGATGTGGAGCATTATTTTAATTCGGTTCTTTTTGATAATCAGAATATCAAAGACCCGACGAATACGTATATTATGAAGTCACTGAAGGCTATTGTGGAAATGATTTCGGAAAAATACGGGTATTCCTTTCAGACGAACGAGATATATTCCATGTCCCTTATGATCCGTGACTGTATGCAGTCCTATAGAGAGATGGAGGAATATTTTGATACCTTTTCTGAGGAATGTGATAATTTTACCGGTATCATAGAAAAGAAATTCATGCGGGAATATGCCATTGTCTCGGAAATCAGCGAGGTGCTGAAGCTGCATCTTGACATTGAACTGCGCCCTTTTATTGCGGCGATTTTCACCTTAATCATGCATATGTATCACCGCAGCAAAGACATCAATAAACGCATCGGCATCATTCTGGCACATGGTTATGCGACTGCCTCCTCCATAGCGAATGCAGTAAATCAGATGCTGGATCAGTATGTGTATGATGCCATTGATATGCCGCTGGATACGACTACGGAAACCATCGTGAAAAAGCTGAATGATTTTCTGAGAAAGCGGGGAGAATATCGCGATCTCGTATTGCTGGTTGATATGGGCAGTTTAAAGGAGATACACAGGGGAGTTTCGGATATATCGCGGGCAAATGTCGCCATCGCCAGTGATGTCAGTACAAGGATGGCACTGCAGATTGGAGACGCACTCCGTAAGGATGTACCTTTGAAGAAAATTTTTGAGGCATACCGGGAAACGTGTGACATGCATGTAGAGATTTTGGAAAGCAAGGTACGGGAAAAAGCAATTTTATGTTCCTGTGCCACCGGTATCGGAACTGCGGAAAAGCTGAAAACGATACTGGAGGATTCCCTTCCGAAAAATCTTCCTGTACGTGTGCTTACCTATGATTATTCAACATTGCTGGAGAACCGCATGGAGGATGATTTCTTTGACCGCTATGAGGTCGTATGCATTGTCGGTACACTGAATCCCAACATTGACAACATAAAATTCATACCGGTGGAAGAGCTGATTATGAACAATTCGTTTGATGTTTTAACGATTCATTTCAAAGACCTGCTCAATGAGGAAGCAATGGAGCAGTTTCGAAGAAATATCCTGAAAAATTTTTCCCTGTCCAATATCATCGGAAATCTGACCATCCTGAATCCGGATAAGCTGCTCCGGCATGTCGCAGATGCGATTGACCGACTGCAGAAGGAAATGAACAGGATGTTCAGCTATAATATGTGCTTTGGTCTTTATGTGCATGTCTGCTGTCTGATTGAACGTCTTGTAACCCGTGAGGGGGCTGAGGATTATGTGAAAAGCTATGCGGAATGCAGTCGTGAAATGCAGGAGTTTATTCTTTGTATAAAAGCCGCATTTGAAAAAGTGGAAAAGTATTATAGTGTTTCCATCCCGATTGAGGAAATTGAGTATATCAATATCTATATTCGAAACATGCAGTAGGCGCCAGGGGTAATCGTCCCGATAATTCCATCCGTTTTCATTGATTCCTATATGGGCGATTACTGATAACTCCTAGTGTTAAGTTTTAAAATATAGTGTCCTTAATTGTTGAAAAAGCCTGTAAACAAAGGCTTTTGGAAGGTTGGCATGGGAATTGCTAGAGGAATGGTGAAGCAGAACAGACGCAGAACTCATCATGCGTCGGATTCTGACATGCGAAGGAGGAAATGTAATGAGTATTGTATTGGGCAGAGTGGATTACCGCCTGCTGCATGGTATTGTGGCAACCATGTGGGCACCGCAGTCCGGCGCTCAGCGGGTGATGGTGATCGATGACCGTACGGCAAATGATCCGATCATCAAGGAAAGCATGCGACTTGGAAAGCCTGCCGGCATGGCATGCTCGATCATCACAGAGGAAACAGCCATGAAGAATTTCAAGGCAGGGAAGTATGATGATCACAAGGTATTTGTGGTATGCGAGGATCCGGGGGTGTTTCTAAGACTTCAGGAAGCCGGACAGAAGATTCCGAGAATCGTCATCGGTATTACCCGTGATCGCGATAGCGGAACAAAGGTCAGCTCCAGAGCTTCTGTGAAGGATGAGGAAAAGCCAATTTATAAGAAGCTGATGGAAAACGGATGCGAAGTGGATGTGCAGTTCACAACAACGGATAAAGCTGTAAAGCTGTCACACGCAATGGAATTGTAGGAGGAGAAAAAGGATGGAATTATCAATACTACAGATTGTCTTTATCACACTGATTGCGTATCTGAAAATGACAGATACCGTAACAACACAGCTGTTTGCATTCAATACGATTATCTGCGGCTGGCTCACCGGTCTGGTTGTGGGAGATCCGACAACAGGTTTGAGCATCGGAGCTACCATGCAGCTGATGTCTATGGGGGTTGTGGCAGTAGGCGGATCCTCCATGCCGGATTATCCGATTGCGGCCATCATCGCGACAACGATTGCGGTTACAACAGGAAAAGGCATGGAGGCAGGTCTTGCCATCGGTCTTCCGGTTGCCATGCTTGGGGTAAACTTTGACGTTATTTACAAAATTTTCAACGGCTTCCTGATGAGAAAGGAAACATCTCTTATCGAAGAAGGTAAGTTCCAGTCAGCACTGAATATGATTAAAATTTCACCGGTCTTCTATGGTCTGTGCTCCGCTGTTCCGGTTCTGGTTTGTATTGTCGCAGGACCTACAGTTGTCAATGCGATACTGGATTTCATGCCTGCCTGGTTTACCACCGGCTTAACGATCGCCGGCGGTGTTCTTCCCGGTGTCGGTATGGCGATGCTGTTAATGTATATGCCGCTGGGAAAATACTGGTCCTTCCTGCTGGTCGGCTTTGTGCTGGCAGCTTATCTGAAGGTACCGGTGCTTGGTATTGCGGCAATCGGACTTGCAGGGGCATATGAAATTTACAAAAATCAGATGAAGGCGGGAACTGCAGCTGCAGGTGCTGTCGCAGGAGGATTGGAAGATGAGTAAGGAAAAGGTTTTAACAAAAAAGGATTTGCGTAAGGCAGCATGGAGATGGCTGATTGGTATTTCCACATTCAACTATGAAACACAGCTGGCACCTTCCACATTGTTTTCCGTATATCCGTGCTTACGGAAGATGTATCCGGATGATGAGGATTTGAAGAAATCCTGTCTGAATTATATGCGTTACTACAACACCATGCCGTGGATTTCACCGTTTGTGATCGGTGCAGCTCTGGGTATTGAGGATGAAGGCGGTATTTCCTCACTGGATGCAGTCAACGACTTCAAGGTTGGTCTGATGGGACCGCTGGCCGGTATCGGCGATACCATTGGCTGGGCAATGATACCTACAATTTTCGGATCCATTGCGGCAAGCATGGGAATGGAGGGAAATCCACTGGGAATCTTCCTATGGGCGGCATTTACCTTTGTGTTCCTGGTAGTCCGTATTCTTCAGTATGAGTGGGGATACGGTATGGGTGTCAATGTTATCACCAAGTTCGGTAAACAGATAACGGTCTTTACCGAGGCCTGTTCCGTTCTCGGTCTGACCGTGGTCGGCTCTCTGGTTGCGACCGTCGTAAAGCTCAGCACCGGTTTGCAGTTTAAAAACGGAGATGTCGTCATGAAGGTTCAGGAGCTGATTGACGGTGTTATGCCGGCACTTTTACCGGTAGCTGCTGTAGGAATTATATATTACTTCATGAAGGTGAAGAAGGTGAAAATGACCTGGATGATTCTGTTCATCATCGTGGCATCCATGATCGGAGCTGCCACCGGCATCTTCACAGCCTAGAAAGAAGGGACTGATATTGAAGGCTGCGACCTGTGTCGCTGATATCACACCAAAATGTGCCGTTCATTTATGCGGTTATGTCGGAGAAGCCAGAAAATATACTGCAAAGGGGATTCATGATCATCCCCTTGCGGTTTCTCTGTTGCTGGAAATTGACGGTGTCCGACTACTCTTTATCAGTATTGATGTCATCACATTGGGTGGAGAAAAAGCGGCAGTTATAAAAGATAAGATACAAAAAATACTCACAATTGAAAATGATCATATCATTATCAGTGCAATTCATACCCATTCCGGCGCAAACGGACTGGATGATATGACAATGTTCGGCACACCGGATAATCCGGAATACTTTGCATATGTCTGTGAGCAAATTACCGGCAGTATCCAGCATCTGGAACAGCAGCTGTGTGAGGTGCAGGCATACATTACAACAGGAAAGGTACACGGATACTACAGTAAACGGACGGATAAACATCTGCCCTTTGAAGACCATGCGGCCATCATTACATTCATACATGGAGATACGGTTGTCGCTGCCATGTGCAATTTCAACTGCCATGCGACCGTTCTGGGTGTGGAGAATATGCTTGTGAGTTCAGATCTTGTGGGAAAGGTGCGCTCCCTGATGAAAGAGGATCTGGGCGTTACCCCTTATACCTTTACCGGCGCCAGCGGAGACATCAGTAACCGTCAGTACCGGCAGGGAAATGACTTTGCGGAGCTGGACCGTGTAGGAAGCGGTATTGCAGAAATTCTGCGCAATATGGGGCCATATGAAAAGCTGGGGCTGCATCATGTGCAGACAGTAAGCTATGATCACACTGTCTCCTATGATAACACATGGTATTTTGAAGAGTATCAAAAGGGTATACGGGATGCAGAAGAGGTATTATCACGTAAGAATATTTCACTGGATGAATGGAAGCTTGCCACCTCGGAAAAAACACTGCTGGAAAAGAAGCTGCAATGTGAGAAAGTGGAATTTCATGTGCGTGGAGCTGTTCTCCATCTTGGTGATCTTACGATCGTCACCTTTCCCGGAGAGCTGGCGTCCACCTTTGGCTTGCAGCTGAGAAGAAAATGTAAAACAAAGCATTTTCTGTTGATTGGCTATGCGAATGATTATCAGGGATACTTTATGGAAGCACAGGAATATGGAAAAACATACGAAACAAAAGCAAGCAATACACCGGTTGGGGAAAGTGAACGGATTGCTGGCGAGATAGGAGATTTATTATGAGAAGGTTTATTTTTGCATCACATCATTATCTGGCATACGGACTAAAGGATACCGTGGATTTTCTTACGAATAAGGCAAAGACGATCTACGATATCAATGCATATGCAGAGGATAAGGAACAGAATCTGGAAAGCAGGGTAAAGGAGCTGTTTGATACATTTGATCCTCAGGATGAGGTCATTGTGTTAACGGATTTGCTGGGGGGAAGTGTGTATCAGAAATTTTATCCCTATATCAGTGAGCGGGTGCATGTTTTATGCGGGATGAATCTGCCCATGGCGATGAGCATGGTTCTGGCGCAGGAGGATGTGCCGTTTAGTGAAAAGCGTATAAGCGAGATACTTGAGGAATGCAAAAACCAGATCGTTTATGTAAATACCTTACGTTGTGCTTCCACTATGGATGGTGATGATGAATAGCATCCGGCGGCTCTGAGGTTCTGCTTCAGAGTCTTTATTTCCGTTATGGCATTTGTTCAAAAGGACGGTAAACGGTGAAAGGCTTCAGAAAGGAGGTTTGTTATGAAGGTAATGGATGTTATACAACTGCTGGAGAAGGAAGGAACATGGATAAGATCTGATTTTAAAACACGGGATCACCTGCTGCATGGAAGCGAAGATGCACAGATTCATACCGTTGGCGTGTGCTGGGTGGCGACCATGCAGGCGATTCAGGAAGCCGCAAGGCATAAGGCGGATATGATCATTACGCATGAAAACCCGTTTTATCAATGCTCAACGCAAATGCATACAGCTGCATATGAAGCGGCAAAAAGCAAGCGCAGGCTGCTGGATCAGTACGGGATCAGTGTATACCGCTGTCATGATGTATGGGACTGTATCCGTACCTACGGTGTTGCGGATCAGTGGGCGGCCCTGCTTGGCTTCCCGTTTGAACAGCGTCCACAGGCTTCCTATTATCAGGCTGCGGATATTCCTGAAATGCGTCTGGAGGATCTGGCAAGGCATACCTGCCGTGTATTGCATGGTGATCATGAGGATGGTGTATATGTATTCGGGAATACGGATATGCATATAAGGCGTATTGCCATCGGAACAGGTGCTGCCACCGATTTGTATGAATTACTGCCGCTTCACCCGGATGCGGTCATTGTCAGTGATGATGGGATTACAAGCTATGATGCGGCGCAGTATGCACTGGATCATGGTATTGGAATGGTAGTTGTCAATCATGCGGCAGTGGAGCGCACCGGACTGAAAACCATGGTGCCCTGGCTGCAGGAGCGCATGAAGGATGCGGAAGCTGTCTGGTTACATGACGGTTTTCATATTCATTATTATATGGATAAGGTTGGGTGTTGACCAGATGGAAACAAACAGGATCTCGATACCTAATTTTCGCAGAATAGCGGGAAAAACAGCGGATGGCAGAAGCATTAGGAATCACATGCTGTATCGAAGCGGTGCTCCAATACCGATCACGGTGCAGGATATAAAAGGAATGAGAGAATGCGGTATTCGTCATATCGTTGACCTGCGAAGTGATGAGGAGTGCTGTGCCCATGCCTATCAGCTTAGCGATGCGTTTGTATCACATCATATGTCTGCGTTAAAGACAAGGGACGGACTGGAGAATTTTTATTTTTTTATGCTGATTGATAAAAGCTCAACTGTCGAGGATATAAAAAGGGCGGCTTCCTTTATACATGAGGGATATCGGATTCTGCCGTTTCACAATCCTGCATTGGCACTTCTGCTAAATCTGATGGAAGCGGATGATGGAGCTGTTTTGCTTCATTGCAGCTCCGGCAAGGACCGTACCGGTGTACTCGCGGCACTTCTTCAGAAAATGCTTGGTGTAAAAGAGGATGTGATTATGCAGGAATATCTGTTGAGTAATGCGTATATTCTACCGGATACTCTGCGTCATGCGAAAGAGCTTGGATTTCAGGGAGATACCAGAGATATGCTGGTGCATTGCTGCAGTGTACATGAATCGCTGTTGCGCTCCTCCTTTGATGAGGTGGAAAAGCGGTATCCGGGCTGGGAGGAATTTTTTGAAGCTGAATACGGTATGAGTGAGAAAAGAATCAGGAATTTAAAAAAGCGTTATCTGGAACCATAAACATAGAAAAGGAGTGATTTTATGCTGATACAAACGGTAATTGATCATATAAAAGAGTATCATAAAGGAGTATTTGAAGGGAAGCAGATTGATGAGCAGACAACAAGGGATAAGGTTCTGTATGGAAACCCTCATCAGGAATGTACAGGCATCATCACCACCTGCTGGGCAAGTGTGGATGTCATAAGAGAAGCGGCAAAGCGCGGCGCAAATCTAATCATTGCACATGAAGCCTTGTTTTGGAATCACGGAGATCATACAGACTGGCTGCAGGAAGAGAACAACCAGACCTTTCTCGCAAAGAAGAAGCTGCTCGATGAGGTGGGAATCGTTGTCTGGAGAGATCATGACTATATTCATTCCGGCATACCGATGGAAGATGGCAGCTATACCGATGGTATTTTTTATGGTGTGGCGGATAAATTGGGCTGGACGCAATATATTACAAAGGATATTCATCATCCATTGCATTTCACAATACCAAAAACAACAGTCAAAGAGCTTGCGGATTTTCTGATTCAGAAACTGCAGCTAAACGGTGTAAAAATCATAGGAAACAAGAACAGCACAGTAGAAAAAGTAAGGATTCCCTTTCATATACTGGGAGATGCCAGAGATTCCATTCAGGAAGCTGATCAGGAAAATATCAACTGTTATCTCACCATGGAAGTAGTGGATTTTACACTGGCGGAATACATTCGGGACAGCAGTATGCTGGGCATGGATAAAGCGATTATCGGTATGGGACACTTTAATCTGGAGGAACCGGGTATGGAATATATGATAACGTATCTGCCAACCGCTATCAAAGCAGATATCCCGTGTGCATACATCCAGTCCGGGGATATGTATGATTACAGAACACGATAGCACAGAAAGCACATACAGAAGCTGCATAAATAAAAAACGAATAAGGTAGGGACGCCGTTTTTTTCCCGATTATGGGTAAACATAAAACAGGGAGACTTCAACACGATTGTATTATCAATAGAAGTTGAAGTCTCCCTTTTGCAAACATCCTAAAGGAAGAAAGAACCAGGCAACGGCACCTATCCGTTTTTGTATGTAAATATTTGAACACTGCGTGGTCTATTCCCTGGCACATGCGATTGCTGTCACGATTAAGATGAAGCTTTCTTGTGTGTAATTGCGCCATTCACCACCATGGGAGTAATAACAAAACATACTATCTTTTTTCCAATCCTGTTCCCTTCCATCTGAGAAAAGGTCTTTTCTGATAAACCACAAAACGAAAGGAAACAGCCCTTCTATTCCTCACTGCTTATCTTCATGCCAAAGCGCTTCCGGTATTCCAGAGGGGGATAGCCGACTCTTTTTAGAAACAGCTTTGCAAAATGAGTCGTATTGTCATATCCCACCTGAGAGGAAATGGAAATCAGGGAATCACTCGTATTGATCAGCATCCATTTCGCTTCACTGATTCGTCGGTCAATCACATAATTGATTGGTGAGATTCCATAGGTTTCCTTGAATTTATGGGAAATATAATCACTGCTGATGTGAAAATGCTCTGTCAGTTCCTTTAACGTGATATCGGATGCATAGTTTTCATTTATATAGAATAGGATATCCTGGGCAAAGGTTGACTTCTTTTTCTTCCTGTCCGTAACTGCATTTTGAAAGATATGAAAGTAAATATGTGCCAGAGCATTTGCCAAGGCGTTACAAATTGCCGCAGAGGACTGTGTTTTCTGTTGTGAAAACATTTCCAGTGTTTCAAAGATATCCGCAATGATTTTTTTATGTTCTCCGGCATGTGCATACGGCTTTTTATCCAGTGATAGGAAACAGTCCGCAGCTTTTGCATTTGCCATTGTAAAATCGGTAATGGCGCACGTCCAGCAGGAAATCGGATCCTCATAATCGGATGTAATGGAATGGATACAGCCCTTATTCACAATCAGCAGATCGCCTTCGGAAACATGAAAAATCTCGTTGTTAATCTGGTAGCTTGCTTTTCCCTGTGAAAAATATATCAGCTCGGTTTCCTGTTTATGTACATGGTAGGGATAGGACCAGTGTGCATCATTGAAGCTATGGGACAATCTGGATATGATCGGCTCCTTCGTAAAGACTGGGGTGGATTGTTTTTTTTCGTTCAAAATATCAGATAAGAACATAGGACACCTCCAAATTTAGCAATATAATTTTTTGAAAAAGCAGGATAGTTACCTGTATTACCCTTTTATTATAGAAAAACGAATGAAAACAAGCAAGATAATTTTTGATTTCAACGGAATAGACAGTTTCTTTTTTTTCCTACAATTCCTATAATTTCTATATAAAGGAAAGGATAAGGATATGTCAAAAATCAAGAGGAATGGAACAAAGCCGCAAGTATTGTCTGCCAGAGAAGCAGTGGAGTATATTGCGGATCAGGATACGGTGGCAGTTTCCGGTGCAGGCGGTGGAATCGTTGATCCCTATGCACTGATCAATGCCCTGCATGAGCGGTATGTGGAAACCGGCTGTCCGAAAAATTTAACGCTGTGGCATTCTACCGGACTGGGGGATCGAAATGACCGCGGCATGTCACCACTCGCCCTGGAAGGTCTGGTGAAGCGTGTGATCGGAGGACATTGGGGACAGTCACCAAGACTTGCGGAAATGGCAAGTGAGAACAAGATTGAAGCGTATAATTTTCCACAGGGCATCATGGCACAGCTGGCAAGAACCGCTGCGGCAGGACAGCCGGGAATTCTCAGTCATGTGGGTCTTGGGACGTTTATCGATCCCCGAGTAAGTGGCGGTAAGCTGAATGAGGTAACGCAGGAAGACCTGATCAGGGTTATGAACGTAGATGGAAAGGAATGGCTGTATTATCCGGTTGTTCCGTTGGATGTTTGCCTAATACGTGCAACGACTGCGGATACAGAAGGCTATGCATCCATGGAGGAGGAAATCACCTATATCGATGTTCTCCAGCTTGCCCAGGCGGTTCACAATAACGGAGGAACGGTTATCCTGCAGGTAAAACGGCTGGTAAAAGCAGGTACCCTGCATCCGAAAAGCGTAAAAATTCCAGGCTTCCTGGTGGATGCAATCGTTGTGGAGGAGAAGCAGGAACAGTTATATAACGGTTCTGACAGGTTCTTTTCGGGAGATTATATCGCCGATGACAGTGCGGTGACAATGCTGCCGCTTGATCAGCGAAAGGTTGTCGCAAGAAGAGCACTGATGGAGGTTCGTCCGGGATATGTTGGAAATGTCGGTGTCGGAATTGCGGATGGAATCGGAAATGTTGCACGTGAAGAGGGTGTTCAGGATGCCTTTACGTTAACCGTGGAAACCGGGCCGGTCGGTGGTGCTACGGCACAGGGAATCTTCTTTGGCGCAACGGTCAATGCAAGAGCGGTGATGGATATGCCTGCACAGTTTGACTTCTATGACGGCGGTGGTCTGGATGTGGCATTCCTGTCCTTTGCCGAACTGGATGAGAACGGGGATGTGAATGTTCATCATTTCAATGGCAAAATTATGGGAACCGGCGGCTTTGTCAATATTGTTGCAGGAAGTAAAAAAGTGGTACTGTGCGGAACCCTGCGTGCCGGTAAGCTGTTAACGGAAATCAGAGATGGAAAAATAACAATACAGCAGGAAGGCAGATTTGAAAAGCTGATAAAGAAGGTCAGCTCCGTGACCTTCTCTGCGAAGCAGGCGGAAAAGCAGAAACAGGAAGTTATCTACATTACAGAACGAGCTGTGTTCAAGCTGATGAATGGTAAGGTGGTTCTTACAGAAATCGCTCCGGGAATTGATGTACAGAAGGATGTCATCGATCAGATGGGCTTTGTACCTGAGATTGCAGAGGATCTGAAGGAAATGGATGCACGTATTTTCAGGGAAGAAAAAATGAATATCTATAACGAATTTATCAATCAGTAAACATGAATGGGCTGTGCGCAAGTCATATGAGGTCATAGCCGGGTTCTATGCCTGGTATGCATAGGGTGGAGTCAGTTTTTGATTACATAACAAATTACAAAGGAGAAAAAACATGGCAGAAAAAAAAGAAATCACAAAAGTGGATATCCCTTTAAAGATAGGGGACAGTGCAGTATTTGAAAAAACGATTACGGAAACAGATGTCGTACTGTTCGGCGGCTTGACGGGCGATTACAGTCAGATGCATTTCAATGAGGAATACATGAAGAAAACAATGTACGGCACTAGAATCGCACACGGTATCTTAACATTTGCAATCGGATGTACAGCATCCACAAAAATTCAGGAACAGGTAAAATCACCGGTTCCTTCCGCATCCTACGGATACGATAAGCTGCGTTTTATCAATCCGGTATATTTCGGAGATACGCTGACCTGCAGATATACCGTTGACAGAATCGAAGAAGAAACAAATAAAACGTATTCAAAATTGGAAATCTTTAACCAAAAGGGAGAAATCGTTGTCTTTGCCATCCATATTCTGAAGTTCTTCCCTTTGGAAGAAAAGTAGACCGGGAGGCGGAATATGAAAATAGTAATGTTAGGTGCCGGTGCTTTGGGTAGTACGATTGGCGGAACTCTGGCGATGGGCGGAAACGATGTCCATTTCGTTGATATGTGGCAGGAGCATGTGGATCTGATCAACAAAGACGGTCTGCATATGACAAATGAAAAAGAAGACTGGTATGTCAGGGTGGACGCAAGAACAACTGCCGATACGATCGGTGAGGCGGATCTGGTCATTGTCCTTGTGAAATCCTTTGCGACAAAGCAGGCAGTGGAGCAGTTAAAGCAGACGAATGTTATCGGAAAGAACACCCTGGTCATGTCCTTACAAAACGGTTTGGGCAATGAAGAAACGATTGCTTCTGTCATCGGCTCTGAAAATGTCATCAGCGGCAAGACATATGTTGGCGGCAGACTGATTCAGGCGGGCTATATCTCCGCAGGAGTACAGGGGAAATGGACCTATATCGGTGAATTGAACGGAGAAATCACGGACCGCATTCAAACGGTATGCAACGTATTCAATGATGCAGGGCTGCTGTGTGAGGTAAGTGATAATATCAAGGGTCTGATCTGGGATAAACTGCTGATCAATGTTGCGGCAGGAGCATTGTGTGGAATTACGCGTTTACCTTACGGTCCGCTGTATGAAGAGGATTATATTAAGGATGTAGCGGTAGCCGCAATTCAGGAAGGAATTCAGGTCGCAAAGGCAGCCGGTGTCGTATTGAAGAGTGAAGATCCGCAATACCCATGGGTTGCCGCAAGTGAGGGACTACCGGGAACGTTTAAAACCTCTATTCTGCAGTCTCTGGAATTAAAGCGTCCCACAGAAATTGATTTCATCAACGGCTCCATTGTGGAATGGGGGAAAAAATACGGTATTGCAACACCGGTGAACCAGACGCTGGTAGCCTGCGTAAAAGGAATCGAAAAGTATATTTTAAAGTATGAACCGTCATTGAAAAAGGGGTAGTGCTATGGCAACATATGTAGAGCATACAGCATGTAAGGTGAAGGATCTGGACTGGTGTGTGAAATTCTTTACTGAGGTATTTGATATGCCGATCAGACTTTCTCTGGGTGAGAAACCGAATCGTAAAATCTGGCTGCATGCCGGGATTCAACTGAATGAGGATATCACCTTTGACGAAAAGGAAGGCAGACTGGATCACATAGCTCTTATGACAACAGATTATGACAATGTTCATGAGAAGTGTCTTGCATGGGGCTGCACAGTTCTTCCTACAGGGGATAACTGGCTGAAAATGCCGAATGGCATTGTTATAGAGTTAAAAAGAGGAAACAACGAGGTACTTCATACGATCATAAGTCAGAAGCCGTGGGTAGATTAGGAGAGAGAATATGCGAAAATTAGTAATTGTAAACGGACCAAATAATAATTTCTATGGAATACGAAACAAAGGGCAGTACGGAAATCAGTTATACGCTGATTTGATCGAAGAGCTGAAGGAATATGGTGCATCCATCGGATTTGAGGTTGAGGCATTTCAGAGCAATGGGGAAGGGGCACTTATCGATTACTTCCAGAGCTTATATTTTGAAGCGGAGAAAAGTGGATGCAAGATTCCGCTGGTACTAAACCCGGGAGCATTCACGCATTACAGCTATGCAATTAAGGATGCATTGGAGTCCGTACATACGCTGATACCGGCAATTGAAGTTCACATGTCCAATATCCATGGACGGGATGATTTCCGCCATATCTCTGTGACGGCATCCGAATGTCTGGGTCAAATTGCAGGAATGGGTAAGCACAGCTATAAAATTGCCATGGAGGCTTTTAAACAGATGATTGAGGAGGGGCAGTTGTAAGTCACTTTCGAATTGATTACAATTGACTTTGAGATATAGGTAAAACAAAGGAGTGAAGATTTATAGATCTTTCACTCCTTTTTCTATACTGGAAATCCTTAACAGTGCATGATTATCATGAATTTAAATTTCTTATAGATACCTTCCTTTAGGATCAATTCCTGTCTGTTCTTCATGATGTCCGCAGTTATCATCAGTTACATGTTTCATAGTATGTTGAGTCCATTACACAGTTATAAATCAAAGAATCGATTCCGTGATATGTATGAAGCTTTATTATATATCAATATTTTTGACATTATAACTGACTGTCTTACGTGAACCTTTCTTCTGAATTAAATCTAAAGCTATTAGTTTATCTAAATACCGATCCAAGCTAGTTAGAGGAATCTTTGTTTTTTCAAAGATTTTCTTTCTATTTAGATTAGGAAATTCTCTTATAACATTTGTACTAATTTAATATATGACTTGGCTTTTCTAATGCCCCTCGTTCTTTCATTACGATATACTAATGAAATTTGCGTGATTTTATATATCTCATGCCGCTGTCAAGCTCCATATGTCGTTAAGATGATTGAGAATCACATTTTTATATGCGAAACTACTGCCGGTAATTGTAACATGCATAGATTGGTTAAAGTCTGCATGAAGTAGCAATTAGAAAGCCCTTATAGCTTTCATAAAAAGTAAAATAACAGCACAGTTTATTGCATCCTTTTTTTCACCGGACGTATATACTTCCAGCAGCGCTCCGGCTGAAAGTAAAAGTACAGCATTCTGCCGGGGGTATCATCAAAGCAGTAGCCGGTATTTGTAAAATCAAATGCAGTCATTGCATCCTCCATCCTATGCTCAACACTTCGATTCTCCTGCTCATAATCAAATGGTCCGTGTTCAAATACAAGATACTCTGCTTCCGCAATATCAAGCAGCTGCATATCATGTGGCACATCTCCGGTATAATGAACAGGAAGACGAACACCATAACACTCTGTCCGCAGGTATCCCCAGTCACACAATCTGCCGTTTCGATCATTGCGATAGGCCATAATCTGACCGCCTCCGCTGTTGATGTCACTCCCGCCACTATCATCGAGCTTTCCTTTGATGCTGTCCAGTAGCCCGCAAACCGTATCCATATCCTGACCGGGAATCTGACTCTGCTTCTGCCAGAAATCCCAGTAGCCGTTACTCTCCCGGTTTTCGATAAACAGGAACTTATGTGCGGGAATGGTCACGAAGTAGGTCTTTACAGCTTTCGCTGAATTTATTTCTCCAAGCTCATCCAGACCTAGAAGATAGCGGTCAAACGGATTGATTTTGGTACGTAGAACAACAGGACTGGGCTGTTTCCGGTACGCACTCGGTGTCCTTCCGTATGCAGCTTTAAATGCTCTGGTAAACGCCTCATGAGAAGAAAAGCCATAATCAAGAGCAATCTTCAATATGCTTTTCTCACTGTCACGGATTTCCTTCAGGGCGAAGGCCAGCTTTCGCTGTCGGAGATATTCCCGAAGCTTCATACCGGATATCTCCTTGAACTTTCTCGTTGTATAATATTCAGAATAGCCCAGCTTTTGTGAAAGGGTTCGCAGTGTCAGTGCTTCATCCTGATAGCTTTTTATGCAGCTGTCAATTTCGTCGACAATAATCTGAATCTGCTTCTGCCACTCATACATTTTGCTTCACCTCATTTATATACTGCTTCTATTATAAGGGAAAGATATAGGAAATACTTGACATGACTTGCGAATTACACAAATTTTCTGTGAAAATGCAGCTTTCTATGGGCAGCCTTTCCTGTCAGATTGCGCACAGCTTTTTCCTTATCTCTATTCTTTTCAATATCTTTCCATAGCAGGTCATTTTTCCAAGGCGATACAGCAGGTTATCATCTTCACGTTTTTTTAGCATATCTTCAATTTTTCGACATGCTTTTTCGTAGTGTATAGTAGCTGCAGCTTCATCCTTTGGAAATAGCTGGCGAATAGATTCCCTTTCTTTGATGATCTGTCGAATTATTCATATGCCAGTGTATCAATTTGTTCCACATAGTAGACTCTTTGATATATCGTCCCAAGACAGTACCTCACATATTTACTGTCTCTGCAATCAAAGGCTTATTCATAATCATGTTCACAACCCTTGCCATAATTATAAATTTTCCTGTCTTATAATGGAAAGGTATAATTGTACAAATTCTTTATGATATGCATTCAATATATCTAGTGAACTTAAAAGTGCCCAATTATAAAAATGAAAGGATTATGTGCTTTCTTTATCCTCTACTTCCTGCAGATTGGCGAGAAGTTCATATGCCAGCAGGTTATGATTTTCAAACTCTGTCTTCAATAATGCTTAAGCCTATTCCAGATCCTGTGGTATATCATCAGAAGCATAAAACAGTTTATATGCCTTTTTATAATTCTCACTCCATTTCATCACATATTTGGGTTAGGTATGCCATGTAGAGTAAGCAATGAAATCATCGATTATCTCTTTCCACATATACATTTTGTTCAGGAATCTCCATATCTGTGATATGTTCATCATAAGAAACCGTATTTTCATTGTAGCTCATGACCAACTTTAACGAAAAAAAGAGCAATAAACTATTACCATTCATCACTCAAATATAGGAAATAATTAGTATAGCATGACTTCTTATAACATTAATTATCCTTTAACTTCTTCAAAACATCATCAATATCTACACAGAAAAGTTCACGTTTACCTTCTTCATAATTTTTCAAGTAGCTACTTGCTTCTGTAAAAATTTGTTTAATATTCTTTTCGATATGAGCCATAACAAGCTCTTCTTGAAAATCTCCACCCATTCTATAAGGAATTAGATATGTATCTGATATTGGAAACATTTTAGAATAATGCAAACCATGTTTTCTTCCATCTCTAGTTGTTGACCTTTTGGGAAGTGGAAAATAAGTACTCCTTGGAGCATTACCAATATTAGATCTAAAAGGTATTGCAAAAGTATGTATATTTCCTTTATATTTCATTTTCACCAATATTAAACAAGGTCTATCCTTTGCTTCCTGACCTATTTTTTGCATAATTTCATTATTTTCTTCAAATAATTTATAAAATGCTTATTTGATCGTTACAACCTTGATTTTCCTTTTATGTTGACTACTCATTTCTATCTCCTAATATATGCAAACAGACTCTTTTACAAGAGTCTGTTTGTGGATAATATTCTAAATTTAAGTCCCGTTATCCTCGGAGACCGTACTTACACGTGGATAATATTCTAAATTTAAGTCCCGTTATCCTCGGAGACAACACTTATGTGAGCATTGCTCAATATAAGTTTATGCTTTTTTTTACATATCATTCACACATGAGTTTCCTCAATCGTATTTTAACATGTTTTTTTGAAAAATCAAGAATCAATAGAGATTTATTAATAGCACAAATTGTGATTCTTCATGACAAGGGGTGTTTCGCTTTTGTAGTCGCTAGCCACTCATCGTGGTATATTTCAACTATGCGTTCCAATCACCATGTATGATGCTAACTGTCTATTTTCTGATTCAGGAGTATCCTTTTTCACTTATATTTTAACATATACATTATATATTTCAATGGAAACGAGAAGTAAACTCATTGAAAAGGCATTAAAATTCTATGATGATAACTACGTTCAACACAGCAGTATGATTTTCTGACAATTGCATTATCATCAGCAATGTCGGGTATTGTTAAGAATAGTGAAGATCGCATTGCAAGAGCGTTGTTTAAGAGTGCAGTTGAAATCGCTAAGATGATGAATTAATATCAGCAACTGCAGAAATAGATAAAGCAACATTCAAAAAACTAAGAGGAAAATACCTCAAAGATATGAAAGGTGCTCTTTGGAAAATCCAATTTGAAAATAGCTATAAATATCAAAAGACATTACTTTCTGGTAGCTATCTTTTTATAAGGAAAAACTGCCGGAGCATTTCATCTTATGGTATAATGTAACCAGAATGAAATAGGCGAATTATATAGATGAGCAGCGTCGCTAAACTTGTATGATTGTAAAATAGGAAGCATTTCCAAGACGGCTTATGTCTTTTCTTTTCTATCCTTCCCTTTACAAATGGATCGAGTATTTGAACCAGGTGCTAAAGACGGCGCGGATTGAGTAAGCGAAGCCCTCGTATTCACAGCATTTGTATGATTGCAGTATTACAGCTTGTAATAGTAATCATCTGTGAATAATCCGGGATAAAAATACAGGAGTGTGAAGCCTGCACCGGTATTGTCTGTGGGATATATGGATAAGCACTTGCTATGTAAACGCGTACTGCGACCGCCTTCTCATGGATGTCAGGCACGCTTTTATAAATGTGGAAACAGGTATAATAAACTTATGGAGGTTATATATGCAATATTTTCTAATGAATCTGGCTGTTCATGTACTATCCTTTACACTGAGCTTCTGGGCATTGAGCTGTGTACGTTTTGAAACCTTTACAAATGTGAGAAAGCCTGGTCAGGTGCGTCTGCTGCTGTTGCTGCTGTCTCTGGGTCTGGGATATCTCGTAGCGCAGTTTTTGCTTGCTATTTCCGTATACAACGGACTGTAGAGGCTTTATCTATAGATAGAAAAGGACCTACAGCTGATACATGATGAAAGGTGCTGGTTGCTATGCTGAGAGGAAACAGAAATCTGCTGCGCAGAACGGATATTAAAACAAGACTGACGCTGGCATTTATCTTTGTACCGCTTTGTCTGATGATTGTGTTTTTTCTTATCTATTATTCCTTTAGCACAACTGTTATACGGGATAAAAATGAACAGGCGTCTGCACAGATGGTGACCATGTCCGAGGAAATCTTCCATTTGAATGCGAATGCATTAAATGAACAAATCGATAATCTTGCGGCGTCCACCTACTTGCGGAATTATTTATACTATCCTGCAGATACCGCAATGCGGCGTGCCTTCTCTCATAATCTGCACGACAATGACCTGCTTGCCGGCAGAAAGGGGCTGCAGCTGTATGATGAAACAGGGAAGCTGCTCTATGAGGAGGGAACCCTCTTTCCCGTAGATTTAAAAGCATATAAAGCAGAAATTCAGGCACAGAAGCAGGGCGGCTACTGGCTATATGATAACGAAGCGCAGATGATTATGCTGACAAGGGAAATTCGGGATCTGTATGATCAGCCGCTGGGTTATGTATTTTGCAGCTTTGCGCAGGAAGCCTTCAACGCATCCCTCTCACAATCCACGCAGGCAGGAAGCCATATGCTTGTCGTTGATGCAAACGGACAGGTTCTGTTTGGAAGCAATCCGGATGATATAAAGGAAATCATTGATTTACAGGCATCCACCGTAGAGATCGATCAGCATTCCTATTATATGTCTGATAAAAAAATTGAGGGAACGCCCTGGTATGTGGTTTATCTGAATGATGAAAACTATGTGCTGGAGGAAATCCATAATTTCCGCAATATGCTGGTGGCATATGGAATCGTCTTCTTTGTCCTTCTGGCTGCCATTGCCTACTTCGTATATCACAGCATCTATGACCCGGTTCATAACATTCTGTATTCCATGCGGACACTGGATGAGAATAATCTGGCAATGAATCGTGTGGAGGATGATGGTCGTGATGAAATTCATGAACTGAGTATCAACTTCAATGACCTGCTGGATCGGGTACAGGAGCTGCTGCATACTGTGCACCAGGAGCAGGAACAGAAAAGAGAAACCCAGTTTCAGCTGCTGCAGGCACAGATCAACCCGCATTTCCTGTTCAATACCCTGAACACACTGCATTACCTTGCCATCCTGAATGAGGATAAGCCGGTCAGTGAGGGAATCACCGCCCTTGCCAGACTGCTGCGCAACACCATTGTGGACAGCAAGGAAGTTGTTACGGTGGAAGAGGAAATCGAAAATCTGAAAAATTATATCATCATTCAGAAGCTTCGCTATGGTGATGTGTTTGAAACCGTATATAATATAGATGATAACGTGCGCAGCTGTGCAATTTTGAAATTTCTGCTGCAGCCGATTGCAGAGAACAGCATTCTTCATGCCTTTGAGGAGGACAGGGAGCATCAGATTCTGACAATTCGCGCCAAGGCGGAGGGAAAATATCTGAAAATAGAGATTGGTGACAACGGCAAGGGCTTCGCTTTGGATATGCAGGAAAACCGCAATAAGAAGCTGAGTGGTATCGGCATTGGAAATATTCAGGAGCGTATTCGTCTCATGTATGGAGAAGACTATTCGATGGATATACAAAGCGTGGTAGGCACCGGTACGATTGTGACACTGCTGCTGCCGTTTAAAAAAACAGAGGGGAGGTAGGCCTCATGTACAAGGTACTGATAGCAGATGATGAGCGCTTAATCCGGATCACATTAAAAAACATGATTGATTGGAAGGCACTTGACTGTGAGGTAATCGCTACAGCAAAGGATGGGGAGGAAGCATTTCACATTTTCACGGATATGCAGCCGGAAATCGTTATTACGGATTTGAAAATGCCGGGTATGGATGGAATTGATCTGATATCCAAAATCAAGGAGGTCAATAAAAACACACAGGTGATTGCACTTAGCAATTATTCCGATTTTGAATATGTGCGGGATGCCATGAAGGCCGGTGCGTTTGATTATCTTTTAAAGGTTACGCTGGAAAAGAAGGAGCTGGAACGCATTATCACGCAGGTGAAGGAATCCTGTGTGGAAAGCAGTTTGAATGACCATGTGGAATATGAATCTGCGTTAAAGGAGCTGCAGCAATGTCTGATTCTTACCAAGAACGAGCATATTCTGAGCCGTAAGGAATTTCAGGAAACACTGTCACAGCCGGTGTTTGAGCCCTATCAAAAGGGATTTCAGATGGCATATTTTCGCGTGGATAACATCAATCATCTGTATCGAACCAAGCTGAAGGACCATGCGGCACTGCATAAGCATCTGCAGGATTTAATACGGGAATCCATGCCGCTTGCCGTGCATCATCACCTGATTTTTATGAGCAACCATTCCGGCATCCTGATGTTTGAAAGCAGAGAAAAGCTTCGTATTCTGAATATATGCAACAGCATCATTCGAAATATCACACAGTATCTGGATATACATCTGTCCATTACCTTGTCGGATATCATTGCATCACTGGATGAATTTTACGATCAGTTCGAGCTGCTTCTGAAATCACATGAGCGAAGGTTTTATGTGGGTGAGGGATGTCTGATTCAAAGCGAGGAGCATGATGCGTTTCAGGAGCTGGATATGAATGAGGTGACCTTTCATCTGGAGCTGCTGGACGCGGTTGCCGCCAAGGATTTTGATACGGTACAGCACAAGCTGAAGGAAACTCTGGAGTATATGAAATTTCATGAAATTGATCCGCATGCGGTACTGGAGTATTTCATCTTCATTTTCCATAATATAGAGGGAAATGAAATGGCACGGGGGATTCGGCAGGCCTTTCCGTTTGATACGATAACAGCAAAGCTGCGACTGTGTGAAACAGCAGACAAGCTGGAGGAAATTGTCTCCTCCTCGTTTGATCAGATTGAGGCATGGATGAAGGATCAATCAAACAGACGCTATCGCCGCAAGATTCTGGAGGTTATGGAATATATTGATGCAAACCTGAACCGCAAGCTGACACTAAAGGAAATCGCAGACAGCATCGGTATGAATGAAAGCTCTTTGAGCCGCTTGTTTAAAAATGAAACCGGCGTGAATCTGAATTACTATATCAATGAGAAGAAAATGAAAAAAGCGATGGAGCTGCTGCGCGGGGAGTCCAGCATGATCAAGGATGTCGCAGCGGCGGTCGGTATGGATGACCAGCTCTATTTCAACAAGGTATTCAAGAAATACTATAATGTATCGCCAAGTGAGTTTAAAAAGAAGCTGCATCCGGATACCGAGGAATAAGTGCACACACCCTTTCATACAGTGTAGAGAGGGTGTGATTTTTTTGAAGATAGCTGTGAAGTTTCTCCTTGTACTCTCCATAATTCTTGTCTCTTTTTTTCTCTGGCTGAATATGGGCACATCCTCACCGATTTTATGGAATACAGGTAAGGAATCGGTGCAGGAGCAGGACAAGAAGGATAAGGATAAAGCGAAGGACAAAGAACAGACCGTACATATTACAAGACAGGACGGAACCAGCCTGAAGCTGCCGCTGGAAACATATCTGGAGGGAGTGATCGGCTCGGAGATGCCGGCTTCCTTTGAGATGGAGGCGCTGAAGGCTCAATGTGTAGCTGCCAGGACCTTTGTGACGAAGCGCGGCTTTGAGGTGGATGATACCACACGGACGCAGGTTTATCACGACGATAAGCAGATGCGTCAGATCTGGGGGAGTTCCTATGATAAGATGCATGCCAGGGTTGTGAAGGCGCTGCAGGAGACAGAAGGGGAAATCATGACCTATCAGGGCGAACCGATTTCTGCTGTGTTTTTCAGTGGATCATGTGGGAAAACAGCCAACAGTGAGGAATACTGGGACAGCAGGACGCCGTATCTGCGCAGTGTGGATTCACATTGGGATAAAGAGGAAGACGGCTATGAAAAAACAGCTGTTATTTCAGAGGAGGATTTTCATACGATGCTCGGCTTTGAGAATCCGGTGAAGGAAGTGGGAAAGCCTTCCCATTACGCTTCCGGCTATGTAAAATCCATAACGATTGACCGCATTGTCTTCAGTGGCAGAGAGATTCGTGAAAAGCTGAATCTTCGCTCCTCCTGCTTTTCCATAAAGAAAACAAGCGGCGGTTATGCGGTAACAACCAGAGGCTTTGGTCATGGTCTCGGCATGAGTCAGTACGGGGCGCAGGGAATGGCGCTGGAGAAAAAGAATTACAAGGAAATACTGAAGCATTATTATACCGGTGTACAGATTGTAAAAGAATGATGTATAAAGAAAAAAGGGGCGGGCATAATCATCACTAGAGGTGATGAAATGTATAGCTATACAAAGGAAAAGAAATTTCCAAAACGCAGACTGATTGTTTCCTTAAGCTGCCTGCTGATTGCTGCAGCTGCCTTTCTGACTTATGAATATTCCATGAAGAATCCTGCAAAGGACACTTCCGTGTTTAAGGAAGATACCACGCCGGTGCTCTCGCTTCCCAGCTCAGCTGAGGAAGAAAAAGGCATCCAGCCGTTTGCGGTCAAGGCAGAGGTCGTTCTTGATTATTTTGATGGAAAGGACAGCAAGGTTGACAGTATGACGAAGTTTGAAGGTGTCTACCGAGCCAATCAGGGCATGGACTATTCCTTCAACAAAGAGGCTTTCGATGTTCTGGCAAGCTTCAGCGGCGAGGTGAGTGATGTGAAGGAAGATAATATCTTCGGCAAAAGTGTTACAATCACCAGCAAGGATCTGAGCATAACCTATCAGAGCCTGTCCGATATCACTGTGAAAAAGGGCGATAAGGTCAATCAGAAGGATCCCATTGCAAAGGCCGGAAGCAATATTTACAACAAGGAGCTGGGCAATCATCTGCATATCGTCGTAGAGAAAAACGGCAAGATTATAGATCCGGAGCTGATGTACGGCAAAACGAACGCTGAGATCAAATAGTACCCTTGCGGTACTATTTTCATATGTGAAAGCCCATCCATACATATTACGGAATTTTAAGAAAAGGAAAGGCATATTAACACTTTTACATTTCGGATTTTGTGTTATAATGGTAATTGCTTGAAATTGAGTATAAATAGCGCATGGTATGTTTGGAAACGGATATTTCTTATCTATTTCAGAATCTGTGCGGACTACTGTAAAAAATGCGGATCAAATTCTTATGGAAGAAATATGAACGCACGAAAGGAATGAAGGACTATGTTTTCAAAAGAAGTAGGAATCGACTTAGGAACAGCAAACTTACTGATGTATGTAAAAGGTGAAGGCATCGTAATTGACGAGCCTAGTGTAGTTGCGATAGATGCAGAAACAAAGAAATGTCTGGCTGCCGGGCAGGATGCGAAGGACATGCTTGGAAGAACACCGGGCAGAGTACTGGCAATCCGTCCTCTGAAGGATGGGGTTATTGCGGATTTCGAGGTAACGGAAATCATGCTGAACTTCTTTTTCAAGAAGCTGGCTATCAAGGGGATGTTTAAGCGTCCTACCATTCTGATCTGCTGTCCAAGCAACATCACCAGTGTGGAAAGAAATGCCATTCGTGATGCGGCTTATCGTGCAGGTGCGAAAAAAGTGTATATCGAGGAGGAGCCGAAGGTGGCTGCTGTCGGTGCCGGACTGGATATCGGAAAGCCAAGCGGATGCATGGTTCTGGATATCGGTGGTGGTACGACTGACGTTGCGGTGATTTCTTTAGGTGAAATCGTAAGCAGTACCTCCCTGAAGATTGCAGGGGATACGCTGGATCGTGATATTATCAAATTTGTTAAAGAAAATAAAAAGCTGCTGATTGGTGATCGTACAGCAGAGGAAGTGAAGAAACAGATCGGAACTGCATGGAAGGGTAGCATGCATGAAACGATTGAAGTAAGTGGACGTGACCTGGTAACCGGTCTGCCGACAACCATTACCCTGTCCAGTGAGGAAATTCAGGGCAGTATGGCGGAAAGTCTGCAGGATGTTGTTCGTGCCTGCAAAACGGTTCTGGAACAGACACCTCCCGAGCTAGCAAGTGATATTGTGACAAGAGGTATCGTACTGACCGGTGGCGGTGCACTGCTGCACGGTATTGACGAGCTGCTGCGTAATGAACTGCACATTCCGGTATATGTTGCGGAGAATGCACTTCGCTGTGTGGCCGAAGGTACGGGAATTCTGCTCGAGAATCTGCATCTTGTACAATAGAAAATAAAAGCGAGGTATCTATATGGATTGGCTGAAATATCTGATTATTCCATTGGCCTTATCCGCACTGATTACTCCTTTTCTGAAAATCGTCGCCTACCGGCTGGATATTTATGCACAGGTGAATGAGCGAACCGTACATAAGGGAAAAATTGCACGTATTGGCGGTGTAGCCATTTATATATCCTTTGTCGTGTGCATGGCGGTTTTTATGAAGACGGATATGACCATCAACGGTATTCTGATTGGTGGGACAATCATGTTCATAGGCGGTCTGATCGATGATATGGTCAATCTGAAACCGAAGTATAAGCTTGCATTTGAAGTTGCTGCCGCCATCGTTTTAATGACAGTGGGAAAGGTTTCACTCGATGTGATCCGTCTGCCGATGGGAATTTCCATCGATATGGGACTGGTATCCTTTATTGTAACCTTTGTGTGGATTATCGGTATCACCAATGCGGTGAACCTGATTGACGGACTGGATGGTCTGGCAGGGGGAATCTCTGCGATTATTCTGGTTGTCATTGCATGTCTTTCCGTGATCGAGGGACGTCTGGATATCCAGACGATGTCTTTGATTCTGGCAGGGGCAACCATGGGGTTTCTGCTGTATAATTCACATCCGGCAAGTATTTTCATGGGGGACTGCGGAGCCTTGTTTCTGGGCTTTATTATATCCGCTATCTCATTGCTGGGCTTCAAGAGCTCCACGATTATGACACTGGCACTTCCGATTCTGCTGCTGGCGGTTCCCATTGTGGATACCATTGGGGCAATTTTGAGAAGAAAGCTGAGTGGGCATAAATTTTCGGAAGCCGACAAGAACCATCTGCACCATCTGCTGATGCAGCGGTTCGGACATCGCAATACGGTCATTATTTTGTATGTGGTGACTGCGCTGTTCGGCTTTACAGCGTACATCTATCTGATAAATAAAGCGACAGGATTTCTTGTTTTGTTTATCATCGCACTGGTTGTTGAGCTGTTTATCGAGTTTTCCGGGATGATATCCAAGCAGTATCACCCGTTGCTGTCGATAGCAAATACCATTCAGAAGCGTGCCAGAAAGCTGTATCGGAAATTTTCAAAGAAAAGTCCGGATACGAAACAGGAAAAATAGCAAATCTAATGCTGTAGAAATCCTTGGCATTCAGGATGAAAATAAAAAATATGAGAATTCAGAGCTGCAACCATGATTGCAGTGCTTGGATTCTCTTTTTTACATTTTGTATTTGATTCTCGTGTGATGAAAATCATATCTTTGTTTGCCATAGCGTTAAAGCAACACCGATTTCATAGCTGCGATGTCAGACATGGCTGTTGTTTTTACTATAGGCAAAGCCATTACAGAGGGGGGTATATTTTGTATTATTTTTACATTTTCCTTTCTTCTAACAGGAAACAGCTGTAGGAATGCTGCTGTGAATGACTCCATATTGTAAGAATTGTTTTTATGGGACATTTACGGCATTTTCCCTAATTATGAAGACTTTGTGGATTTTAGTAAAAAAAATATCCGCAATTTCAGGATTTTTTAGGAATTGGCCCTTTTTCTATCGTATGTATATAGTGAGGTGAGAAAAATGGAAGTTAAAAAATTATACGAAATGGTCGATGAGGATCAGAAGGAGGGTTCCCTTGGAGAGAAGGCGTATTGGAAGGATCTGTGGGAATGCTACATCGAGGAGAAGAGCATGGATTATGCATCTTTGAGTGTGAAGGAGGCGATACCGCGGCTGGTGTCGGAACAGAATCTGAGAGAACGCCGTCATGCGGGAAGCTGTGGTGAGCTTGGTGTGGATATCCGTGTTGGTGATATCTGTTACATAGATTTTGGTGAAGCATATATTTCAGTATAAGGGGCAATAATCAGTAGTTATTCATAAAAGAAAAATGTCGATTTCGTCATATGATTTTATAACAATGCGATCAATAAAAGAATGCCATAATTTACGCTTTTCCTTATCATTAAGCGTGGGATAGATGTTTTCTATATCCATATCCAGAAGCTGTGTATATCTTTGTTTCGCTTCCTGAATGGATACTATATTACTTTTCCGTTCTTCTGCAGTTATAATTTCATTCAGATCGGCATATTTACGGTCAAATGTATCTTTATCTATTTTCCCATCGATATATAGATCCTGAAGTCTATTGATTTTCTGCCTTGAAATTTGTATGATATCACGATTTTGTGAGACTTTGGCTTCGGAAGCTTCCAGGTCTAACAAATATTTCTGTAATAACGGCATGATTTTGGGCAGTATCTTTTTCTCAAGTTTCTTTTCAGCGAAGCAGCAATGCATTTTTTCACCCTTCTGGAGGTTGCTGCACTTATATATCTTGTACTTACCACTTGTCGCTGATCCAGCAAGTTTACGACCGCATTGCGAGCATAGCAATAATCCGGAAAATATATAATCTCTACGTGAGGGACCACGCTTGATATACCTGCCTTGCAATATTGACTGTACGTTATCGTATTGACTAGGTGATATAATTTGCGGGAATACGTTAGTTTTACCGCGGTACACACCTGTATATCTTTGATCTATAAGTTTACGATAATAGTATTTTTTATCTTTATTAAGGCCGTATTTATGATTCATAGCTTTCATCACACGGAATGTATTCTGTTCGATTTCCATAGTATCAAAAATATCTTTAACAAATTCTGCTTTCTCAGGATTGATGACAGCACGTTTATTGTCCTTGATATATCCGATCGGCAGCCGGCCGCCAAGAAACTCACCTCTTGCCACTTTCCTCTCAAACGAAAATAAAATACGCTCTGAATCGATTTTACGTTCTCGCTCGGCCAGAGACACCATGAGGTCAAACCTGAATTTTCCGTCTGCCGTCGTAACATCAATGTCAGGTTCCAATATAGCTTTAAAACTCACATTCAAAGGAGCAAAACGTTTCAATAATAAATTCCCATCTAATAGGTCCCTGCTGAATCGATCCAGCTTTGTAAATAGTATTACTTCGTTTTGTTGCAAGTCATCCAGCATGCGGCAAAAGTCTTTGCGCTTGTCGATAGTAGCTGCAGATATACCATCGTCATGATAAATACCTTTGATATTGTAATTGTGTTCTTGGCAATATTCTTTCAAGGCTTCCAGCTGATCAGGTACTGATTGTTCTTTTTTTCTTTGCTCATCTGTAGATACACGAGCGTATAAACGTGCATTTTTCATTTCCACAAGCAAAACCTCCATTCATTTCTGTATATAAATATGTTAAAATAGAGGTATAGAAAAAGTTATGACGTGGTGGTCATTTTTTCTATACCCGGTGTCAGTTGGCGCTGATACCACGCACTCTCTGCTGGCGCAGGGGGTGTTTTTTTATTTGTTATAGCTAATTGTTAAAAAGTACGAACCTTTTGTCACTAGCTTATCTGTATCTTTTATTGCAAATTCCTTATTCTCTATTGTCAAAGGCTTTATTAATCCAAATGTATTACCATCAGCACTTTCATAAAATGGTGTAAAGTAAACGACTTCTGTTTTATAATCTCCTATAGTTTTACTCTTATTTATATTAACATCACTTATAGATAAATCGTCTATTACCGATAATTTAGCTTTTTCTGCTTGTGATGTGGGAGAGTATTCAGCAAGTAATTTGATAAAAATAGTATCAACAAATTTTATTGAATTTTGTAAATTTACATTATTCAAATCATCTTTCATTACATGGATTGTTATAAGATTTAGTGAATCATCAAACTTTAGAGATACATCTATATTGCTTATGGAATAGCCACATTTAACAATATATTCATTTTCAACCACATCTCCATCAGTACAGGATATACCATATCTGTCTTTTATAACTTCTTTAGTATTAGCTAATATCTTTTCAGCTTTCTCACTTATTCTTTTTTCTTTGCTTGAACAGGCAGATATGCTAAAACAAAAACTAGCACAAAGCAACAAAGTTAATAATCTTTTCATTTTAAAAATCCTCCCCTCAAATATATATTCCAATATTTACCAGTGTTTCCATAAACTACCTTTAGTAAAATTAAAAGGCACGTCTGGAGTGATGCCTATGATTGTTTAATGCTACCCCAATCTGACCGAAAAGAAAGAGAGGAGAACAATCGTGAGTAAAGATAAGGATAGAGAAGAACTGGTAAAAGCAATCTGCGAAGCAGTAAAAAGTGTTCCAGATTATACTACACTGCAGTTAATCTATATCGTTATTCAACAAGTTAAATAACACTATGGAGGACGCCTTTTGAGGCTAGTCCTCTTTTTTGGCGATATTATTTATCAACCCTTCTATAACATCCCAGCCATCATCATCTAATTTCGCAAGAGCACGAATAAAACGTTTTTGAAAATCTTTGGTATTGCTTGGTGAAATCAAATCACCAAGATATGCTGCAATCTCTTCTTCCTTAGATAGCTCTCTAAAAACAGGCTCCGTACCATTTAACAACCATTCTTTGTTAATGCCATAAATCAGCGAAATATAGTCAGCATTTCTTTCAGTCAAAGATATTTGTGCAGTTTCAATGTTACCCAAATTAGACCTAGAAATTCCTATACTTTTAGAAAACTCTTCTTGTGTTAATTTCAATTCATTTTTACGTAGCTCTCGCAGACGCTTTCCGCGTTCGATATCCACTTGTTTCACTTTATCACCTACTTTTCGATAAAAGAATAACACAAAACAATATGCTTGTAAAGGACAAAAAAACTTATTAAATGCTTGACAAGGCCAAAATATGGATGTATTATGATTGTGTCAAGCATAGGAGGTGCTAATAATGCTAAACGAAAAAGAAAAGAAAGTATTGGATAATTACAAATATGCATTGCTGTCTGGAACAATGAGCTCTGAGGAATTGCATAATCTAGTAATTTCATCAGAAGCAGTTGCGACGCTGACAGATGTCAGAAAGAAAAAAGCAGCTGCCGGAACACTAGCATGTGAATCCAATATACCGCGATGCAGTGAGAAGGGAGAATAAATATGGCTATAAGGATCATTGGTGAATTTACCCAGTTTCATGCGGATAGATTCGCAAGGGCGTTATCGTCTGCTATGACAGAACAGTTTGCGCCGCCGGGTGTTGAGTACACCGTCACTGCTAAAAAGCGTGAAGAAAACGCTGCACTTCCTGACGCTGAACAACGCGGGAGCTTGGTGGTTGCATGTGATATGAAAACACCTCGATGCAGTGGGAAAGGAGAATGATATATGAGTGAAGCTGAACTAGATATATTTGATTTTGAAGAAGAAGAAATCAAAGCTCAAAAAATTATGAGAATAGACCTTCCGTTGATGATACAAGCGATAGTCAAATTGTCTTTACCAACTGCTTGGCACGAGAAATTAGCAAGCAAAATTGAATCAGACTTAAAAGAGATAGCCAATACCGAAATTGAATCAGCAATTACTAATTATCATAAAGTATACGGCTATAAAAAGTAGGATAAATAACAAGTGATCAAATGACTGCAACATAACAAGAAAGGAGAATACTAATGGTTAAATTAAACCAAACAATCGTGAATATTTGCGATTTTGTAAATAAAGGATTAAATGAGAATGCTCAGGATGGGATAGATACAGATTATCTGCCTGAAGCGATTGAGTTTGTTGTAAATATCAAAAATGGGCTCAATAAAATCGGTGCGGAATTGGAGTACGTAGATGAATCGATCACTAATATTTTAAGGTATATAAGTGATGGTTTAATTATAGTTTCAGGGGAAAGCCGAGGAACGTGCTCTTATTTAGGTGAGGCAATTAGATGCATTGGAAAATTGAATATAGAATGGCCATGAAAAGGAGAATACAAAATGAAAAGAATTAAGAAAAAACCACATACAGCAATTGAAAGCGTTGAATTAAAAGATATGTCTGCTAAGGATATCATATGGGAGATTCTTTCGTGGACGAATAATGGGCACCCACGGAAAAGTGAAGTACCAAGTGCTTTACATTTTGATAGAGAAACAAAAACGATTTTAATTGATAAAGATTTGCTGATGGTTGCTATACAGATTATTTCGCCATATCAAGAAAATAGAGATATCAAACTAATGTCGAGAGACGAAATAAAAAAATGGTTAACGCTGCGACAAAAAAAGCACTTGAAAGGAGAAGATAATAATGAAAAATGAAATGATTGCAATATCTGAAACACTGTACGAAAATATAAAAAATCTTGAATATAAGCAAGCGCTGGCGGCACTTGAAATAGCCAAGATTCTTTATGAAGCAAAGCAAAATTCAGATAACTATACGCCGTCTTTAGTTTCAGGTAGATTAGTTACGAAAGAATAACATTCATTTAAAATGTTTTGAATATCAGTTCCTGAAAAAACTTTTTGAGATTGACTCATGTTTGACATAGCATGTAAAGCAGCACAAGCCAATTCGACAGCTAACTCTTTATTGCTTTTTTGAGACATATAATTCACCCCCTTCCAGTATAGGTAAATAATATCATATGGAAAGAATCGTAACAAATAAAAAAATAATTGAAAGGAGAATACATATGCAAGACACGCTGAAAGCTTTAGAATACTATAAACGAAGAGAACTGGAAGCAATGAAAGAAGAAGAAAAAAAGGGCTTCCCTGTCATAATTGAAAAAGATTCGTACTTTGCAAAAGAGATATCTTATCAGACTGTATTGCTTAAGGAAATCATTGAAAACCAGATGAAGGAGCATAGGAGTTATATCACCGCAAAAGATTCTTTACAAGATTGTGAACAGGCAGCTGTCAAGGAGACTTTGAGGGAGATACTTGATCAGCTGAAAAAGTTTAATAGCATTGTAAAACAGCAAGAAGAAGCAATGGTATTAAACAATGACGTGAATCGAAAAACACATCTTTCCGCACAGTTTAAGATAGATGCGGAAAGATCGCTAGAGGAAGAAGATATACTTTCCGATCATGGGGATATCATTGCAGAAGTAGGTAAACTGTTGATTGAACACGGTTTAAACTATTTTGAAATGAATGAGATACTTCGCTATACAGATAAAGTATTGAAAGAAATGATATTGCGCAGAGCGTTAAAAGATAAGTGTCCTAACACACTGGGAAAGGATAAGGAACCAGAATGAAAGATAGGAATTCAAGTGTAGGAGGAATCGGCTTTTTTGGAGCCTTAACGATCTTATTTATAGGGTTGAAACTCGGGAACGTTATCACATGGTCATGGCTATGGATATTGGCGCCTATGTGGATACCTACGATTATCGGCATAATGGTTCTCATCATCTATGCGCTGTATTATGAAATAAGATTTAGGCTAGATAAAAGAAGATGGAAAAGATTTCGTGAAAGGAAATGACATATGAAATGTAATGTAGAAATCAAAACGATAGTACAGTATAAGTGCTTACGGCATTTAGAGGACTGGGGACTGTCAACAAAGGAATTGCGTGTTGAGATGGTTGCGGCCAATGCCATAAAAGTAACAGATCGTGTAGGGGAATCTATGGTCATACAAATGGAGCCGGACGGTACATTTCTGGAAGATGGGATTCCTGCGGAGATTGCGCATGCGTAGCAGCTTCCGCCGGTTACTGATCGGTGTAGCTTTTCTTAGTCTTGGCATCTATACGACCATATGGAGCAACGCTCAAACCAAGGAAATTGAAAGGCTGCAGCTGCTGAACAGAGTAACAAACGAAGAGCTGCAGATGGTCCGGCAGGTCGTGAAAGAGCAGAATGCTGAGCTGCAAGAAAAGGATAAGGAAATCGCACATCTGGAATCACAACCAAAATGAACAGCTCTGCCTGGTGAGTTTAGGATAACATACTATGGCATGGATATCACATCAGCAACTGCAAGCGGCGCTGATCCAGAGATTGGAGTGACTATTGGTGTAGATCCTGCTGTGATACCATACGGTACTATCGTGTTAATCAATGGTAAAGAGTATGTGGCGCAGGACACTGGTAATTACACAGGAAATCACATCGACATCCTATGCGAATCAGAAGCTACGGCTGAAAGTTTAGGTACATATATAACAAGAGTATATGTGAAAGGAGGAAAGTAATGAAATGGAAAAATAAAAACCCGTTAAGAGAAGCACTTGAACGGGGAGAAGTTATTGATGGAGAGGCTTTTGATATGATACTGATGGAAGAACGTGAAGAGAGGGTTATTGGATATCTTAAGAAAATATCTAATGATTTAGAATCTATAAAGAAAGTAGTTGGGATAAAACAGAAATATTATGATGATTCAGGAAATACGTATGAATAATCATTATTCCATTAAAAGCTAAAAGGAGTATAGTGATCAAATTTGGCTGACGATCACTATACTCCGGAGAAGTCAGTTCCAAAGGAACTGTACAAATATTCTAGCATAAGATAACAGGAATTATCAATATGCGATTGCTACTTTTAAAAAAATAAATGGAAAAAAAGTGGTGTATCCAGAAAAGATCTTTGAAAACTGAATGAGGTTGTTAAAATTTGTATAAAACCTTAATGCTGTGTTTAATAAAAGTAATACATTTATATTGACTTATATAAGTAATACGTTTATAATGTAATTGCCAAACACAGAGGAAGGAGGGAATATGCCAAATCCAAATGGCAGGCCAAAAGTGGAGAATCCCAATATTATTATAAAATCAGTTCGACTAAATTCAGAATTGATTGAAAAAGCAAATAAATATGCAAAAGAGCATAATATTACTTTTGGAAAAGTCGTAAAACTTGCATTAGAACAATTTTTGGATAACTAATAAAAGGCAACTGTAGTATCGCCAAACACAGACAGTTGCCAAGCTCACAAACCACAAGGGATTGCAGAAACATTGTAACACAAAACGCAATGTATTTTCAACATACAAAAGCAACCTCTTGTGAAGTTTCGTAGTACAGAAATGAAAACAGGAGGTTTTTAATATGCTGATTTTTAACAACTATCTCATTCAGGGAATCGAAAAAGAAGAATCATGTGTAAATTGCCGATATTATGTACAGCATTACACGAAGGTGGATAAACAATTCATTCGGTGTTTCATGGGACATTGTGTGAATAAAAGAATGAAGAATGTGAGACCATCACATTCATGTGAGAATTTTGAATATGTAAGAGATTCTGACTGATAAAAGAAGCAAGAGGTGAAGAGGAAATGGACCAGCTAACAGGAATGTTGTTCGATATGGGGATAACACCGGATCTGAAAGGATTTGAATGCATAAAGATCGGTGTATCGATGCTTGTGGCAAAAAAACGGGATATACATCAATGACGAAAGAATTATATCCAGATATAGCCAAAATCACAGGCACGACGGCATCGAGGGTGGAACGCTGCATTCGATATGCCCGAAAGAAAGCAATCGACCAGGATCACGGAGAGATATATCGAACGATCGGCGTTTCCCCATATACGATAAACTTGTCGAATGCTCAATTCTTGCATTGTATCGCGTATAGGATAATCCAAAAAGAAAGAAGAGAGGAGAATTTGTGATGCCATTACGTATGTTTTTCAGAGACTATGATGATATGGAGCGGCGCATCGTCAACGGAAATCTGTATCAGTGTGTAAAGTCATATCTTATAAACATCATGGAAGAGGAAAGAACTGCTGTCTATGAAGAGAAGCTGAATATAAGACGCGCGATCCACTGCTTTGAATTTCAGTTCGATGATGGAACGGTGTTGAATGATGAAAGATTGGAAGGATCGTCAGAAGATGATGCGCGTATATTACGGCATATCATCATGCAGGCATACGAGGGAGCGAAGCAGGAAATGAGATACGCAAAGGACGATACACCGCAGACGATAAAGCAGATGCAGAGGGAACTGCTGCAGGAGATACAGGAAGCAGACAAGAGCAAAGACATACGCGTCGCTCTGTGCAGTGATTCCATCTTCATGCTGATCACAAATAAAAGGCACTATGTCGGAGCTTATAGAATCGATGAGAACATGAAATATAAGCACCAGATAAAGGTGTATGATGATATGCTCAGTGCAATCAGAAGAGTATAAAAAAAGAATGTTTAACCTGACAAGCACAACATTCTTTTTATAGTGAGCAGTTGACTATTCAACTTACTTTTATTGTACCATAAAGTGCTTAAAATGCAAGAAAATAAAGGTATTTTGAATAGTCCTTACCGGCCTTGAAATGGATATTAACAAAACGACGGAAAAGGAAGAGGTACATGAAGAAACACAATAGACAACGAGGAAGACCGACAATGCAGCGCTACATCGACTATGATTATGAAAGGGCATTTGATACACAGGCAAGTATGTTGTCAGAATCTCAAATCGAACGTGCCTTAAGAAACGGAAAGATAAAAAGTGTATATGCTACAAAGTCAATCTACTCAGGAACGCAGTTAGAAGTGGAAATATACCCGGAGTTTACAAGATGGAGCCAGATCCCGATGGGGAGAAGGAAGCCGACAAAGGAGGAGATGCAGAACCTCAATGATAAGAATGCCAGAAAGCATGTGATCCGTCTTTTGAATGCTAACTTTATGACAGGTTACTGGATTACCTTTACGTATACTAAAGAACCAGAATCATTGGAAGAAGCATTGAAAGATATCCGGAACTTCTTCCGCCGTGTGAATGAACGCCTGAAGAAGCAGGGGAAGCCAAGGGCAAAGTATCTTTACATCACAGAATGGCAGGAAGATGAAGTACGTTGCCATCATCATTTTGTAATAGATCGAGGGTTGACGATGGACGAACTTAACAAGTTGTGGAAAAAGGGCAGACGTAATGAACTACGGCCGATCGATTATAACGAAGATGGTGTTACTGGAATGGCGAACTACATTACCAAAAAGCCACGTGGAAAGCGCAGATGGAATACGAGCCGAGGCAACTTGAAACAGCCAACCATCCGAAAGAATCACTCGACGTTTAAACGCAAACATGCTCGTGCCATGAAAGAAGACTTTTCTGTAATTGAACGCATGCTGAAACAGGAGTATAAAGGCTACGTATTTAAGGATGCACAAGTCTTTATCAATCAAGTAAACGCAGGGATATACATATATGCGCAGCTGCGTAAATGGGACCCAATAAAGGATGGTGATAACAGTGCATAAAGAAGCTATGCGAAAGTGCAGCATGTGCGGCGAATACAAGCCGGAAAGTGATTTTAGATTCATGAAAACACAAAACCGGTACAATGCCTACTGTAAGCAATGTGAACGCTGGTATAACGCAAACTACAAGCGGCTCAGGCGGGAACGATAGGCATACAATCAGTAAATTAAAATGGTGTCCTCCATCCATGTGTTGAGCAAGACAACGACCCTATTTCATGCAGTGGAGAGTTGATAAAAAGGCAAAAGCTCAGCCAGGTGCGTGCGGGAAGGGAGGGCAGTTTGACGCATGGATGGAGGACATCGAATATGGATCTAAAAGAAATAGAAAAGCTATTGAAAAAGAAAGCAATCATGTATAAGAAGTCATATGACGAAAGCGAGGTATCCATTGGAAGATATCCAAAATATATTATCGTTTATATTGCAGATATAGATTACACTCTACCTGATTATCCCCATACAGGATTGTTTTACTGGATAGTATCGTGGAATGACTGGGAGAAAAGTTCAACACCTAAAAGGAATCAGGCTTATACACCAGCAGAAGCAATAAAAATCATAA